>Ga0315915_1000870_pt1 | contig 34021 bp, 20 predicted proteins | sample MpolbnodulesMG_FD_207738 | JGI IMG/M metagenome (GOLD analysis project Ga0315915, IMG submission 207738) | Medicago polymorpha root nodule microbial communities from Los Angeles, California, United States - branched nodules | ecosystem: Host-associated > Plants > Roots > Nodule | place: USA...
AAACGTCATGCTAACAGAAAAATTTGATGGAGGGGGTAAATTGATTAACGTTGTGCAATTTCAAGGGGTAATTGAAGTTTTGTTAATTTCAGAGGGGTAATTGACGAAACTTACAATTTCAGGAAGGTAATTGTCTATTTACTCTTTTCTTTATTATACCCTTATTTATTGAATTTCATCCAACTTAACTACTCCACTAACTACAATTAATAAGGGTGTTTTAGTAATTGATACTAATTTTACCATCAAAATCAACATAATCAATCAGTTCTTTAATAATCGTGCACAAACCTTAAACGACTACTCCCTCCGGTCTCAAATGTAAGGAAATTTTCACTTTTTATGTTTTCATTCAATAAATATTGTATGTGGTCCATAAGTAAAAAATTGCTTACATTTAAGACCGGATGAAGTATTATTTAAAGACGGAAGGAGTATTAAAGCCAATAAATGATATGGAACTACGCACAAAAAAACCGAACAAACTTGACATTCTTAAATAATAACTAGATTTTTGACCCGTACTCCGCACATGTTTATTATAAAGGGGTTGACATACGAATCATAAAATGCAATATGTAATTGGTAACGGTGAAAAAATAACACGTGATAATCCATAGTAGACAAAATAAAACACTTCATAAAATGTATGAAATCTGAAGATATTATAAAAGAAAATCCGGTAATCCTATCGATAATTCGGTAAAAGAAATATGAAATTTTTAGTACATTGTCATGTAGTTTCATCACACATTGCAAAATACCCTCTCATATACAACGTTAGAAGTTACATTGGTATCAATATCCTTAGTCCTTCTTTGGATGTAACTCTTGAAACAGCAACATACAATTGTACATGAGAAATACAGGTGTTGGTATGGTAGATATACACCAACATGTTTAAGCGACTGCCCTTGACTTTTGTTAACTGCAGCAGATCTAACAAAATTAATAAATAAGAGATAGGAATGAAATTGGTGTGCAAATGAGAGGGAAGATATTAAGTTAGGAGGGTGAAGACTTAACAAAATTAATAAATAAGTATCGATTAATAATTTAATTGATTGATTTCGTACATCTAAAGACATAGTAATATTAGTTGAGGAACCCAATCCCTCTGAATAATCAAAATCAGATCCTAAGTTGTTAAGTTTGAAGAGTTTTCAATTGGATCTGAAAATAAGAATAATCAGAAATGTCGATGGCGATGGCGAGAGCAAGTTCTGGTTTGCAATATCCAGAACGGTTCTACGCTGCGGCATCTTACGTCGGTTTGGATGGATCCAATTCTCCAACTAAATCTCTTACCTCCAAATTCCCTAAATCCACCGCTCTTCTTCTCTATAGCTTATATCAACAGGTTCTCTTTTTCCTTTTACCTGCATTGCACTGCGTTTTTTTTCCTTCAATTTTGTCGGTGATGTTTTTCTCATCATTTATCTATGTGTGATTTTCATGGATCTGTTTTTATTTGATTCATTCAACTTCATGACTTGTTGCTGATTTTGTAATTTACTTACTTTCTTTGCGGTGGTGTGTTAATCAAGCAATTCAGTAATTTTGAATTTTGATTATGAGTGATGAATTACATTAATGTTAGTTCAATTAGTTGTTGTTACATGATGAGGATGGTGATCCGTGTTATAAAGATTAGGTGTGGAATTCTAATTGCATAACATCGTAGATTTGTATTCGAAATTACTAGCTTCCCCCTGGTTATGGAAAACTTGCTGCGGATCTGTATGATTATGAGTCAACAGCGGGCGCCATTGGCTGCATGATCACTTAGTATGATATAGGATCTTTTTCGATAAACAGCTTAATTAAGCAATTGTACGATAAATGCTTATCAGATTGGCTATTTTGTTTTCATACAAGGTATAAGCTGTTCTGGCAAGTTATTTTTGAGAGATTGTGGAAATAAGCTGAAAATAGTTTATGGACATGTTATTGTCTGTTTCTATATAAGCTTTTCCAAATAGTTTCACAAGTGCTTATGTCAGTAGGTAAGTTCAGATAAGCTAATCCAAACAGGTCCATAAGCTTGTCGTTGTTGTAGCACTTGACATTGGATAAACCTACATTCAGATGTAGTGCACTGAATTACGTATTTAGTTATTTTTCGGTCTGTTGTGTTATCGTTGTATGGAATTGAAGCGGTAAAGTTATCCTTGATTCGTTTTATTGATCAACTCGTGGTTAATTTGTCATTTCAGGCTAGTGTAGGACCTTGTAACATCCCAGAACCCAGTTCATGGAAAATTGTAGAGCATAGCAAATGGGCCAGGTTTGTTTGCTTTAAACATTCATGTTTTCTCTGCTTTTCTGTGCTATTACTATACTTCAACATTAAACCTCTATCTTCCGTGGATTTGGATATCTTGTTTGAATCCAAAATGAGGGTGTTTTGTTCATCATCTCACCATTTATACCCACTGAGCTCTACAACTTCAAAAATATATAAGCGGGGCCCAATGAGTTTTAATGGTGAGATGATGGACATAACCAACATGAGAGGATTCAAAACCATATTCTATATGTTTGCATTGATATGGAATTCTGGTTTTGCTATGCTTGTCCAAGCATTTATACTATTATGCAATTATCTTATGCATACTGCATAGTTTTTTTTTTTTTTTTTTTTATGTTATATTTTAAATTATACTTGCAATATGAACTAGTCCATTCCCGCTCTCAAGAATATTATTAAATTGGTAATTACTGATGCAGTTGGAACCAGCTTGGAAACATGTCTTCCACAGAAGCCATGCGTCTTTTTGTGAAAATATTGGAGGTCATGCAAATAAATTTTTTTAACATTTCTTTCTTGGTATAATGTAATATATTGCCTGATTACTTTTGTTTTTATTTTCTTTTGTTGTGTAGGAAGAAGATCCTGGTTGGTATTCAAGAGCATCTAACTCTTTTGCAGAGCCTGTAATAGACGTTCAAATGAATGTGAGTATTCGTAATGCTATATATAATACCGAGTCTTGTTCTTTCTGAGATGTACTTATGCTTTTTGGCTTGGATTTTGCTTTACGTGTTATACACATATGTTATATCAAACTAACGTTAGAGTAAGTACTGACTGAGCACAATATGGTTTTCATTATTGGTCAAACAAGTAAGAAAACAATATTTTGGCCAATAAAATTCGGAGTATTGTATAGTTGCTTGTGTCATAATACCTTTCACCCGCCAACAATTCATGCAACTAAGATAGTTGGGTGATTTTGTTGTAATATCATTTACAGATTTCATGATATGGCACTAAGGGTTTGATCTTTAGAAATAGATTCATGTAAGAGGCATGTCAACTAAAATTTGCTTCAGAAGAATTGCAATGAGAACATTTTCCTATTCTCCAGTTTTGTTGTCACTATTAACATTGCAATGTTTCCCGTTTCTTTGTTTCCAATGTCTTATTCTACCTTTCTGGTTTGGCAGCATAATTCCAAAGTTGAACCAGTAATTGAGAATGGGAACACTTATCCAGAGACAAAAACTATTTCCTCTGAAAATGGAAGTCAAGTTGGAACACAGGATAAAGATGTTGTTGTGGAAGGCTTTGGTTCAGTTGGAGTCTATGATCAATGGATTGCACCTCCAATATCTGGTCAACGTCCAAAAGCCCGATATGAGGTTTTGGCTCTCGCAAAACATGATAATTATAAAATCAATTCTGCAAGATTTAATTATTGATGTCTTTAATCCTCCCTAAGCCAAGTCCGTTTATTTGTTCAGCATGGAGCTGCAGCTATGCAAGATAAATTGTACATATATGGTGGAAATCACAATGGCCGTTATCTTAGTGATCTTCATGTAAGCATATGTTAAATATATCTGTTGCATGAGGCTATGAATTTTTGCTGAAGTAATAGTTTATCTTGTGGGGTTTGATTGAAACCACAATTTTGAAAGTAATTGTATAACTATACTTTGTGTCATGAACAGATAAACTTTTTGTGATCTCCCTTTTATATTGACTAAGTTAAGTTACGTGTTGATATTTTTTGAACTAAATGGAAACAAATACAGGTTTTGGATTTGAGAAGCTGGACTTGGTCAAAGCTTGAGGTTAAGGCTGGCGATGAGTCCTCTAGAACTTTGGATCCATGTGCTGGCCATTCTTTGGTTTGTATTAAACATAAAACTCTATGTAACTGCTGTGTTGAATCTGTTTCTTGTCGATTGCTTGTACTAATTCTGTAATATTTTGGTCGGAAAACTATGTCACTACAGATTGCATGGGGAAATAAGCTCCTGTCAATTGCCGGCCACACAAAAGATCCTTCCGAAAGTATCCAAGGTATAATATATTAATGTAATAATGTGTTATAATTCTTTTAGGGGTTGGGATCATATATGTGCTTAAATGTAAATGTGAGGAATAGGGAAATTTTATTCAACAGTAAATCATTAGAAGAGTATCTTTAGTCGTCTTTGTAAGCATTCATGCTTTTCCGCCTCTGCACTTTGAGTTTCCCTAGTTCAGAGACGAAGGAGTTTGTTCAATTAGACTTTCTTCTTCTGTGAAATCCTATTCTCTAAAACTATCTATAAAACACACAAACCTAATAATATTATCCTTAGTTCATCAATTTGATCTCAATGTTCATTAGTTACATTTCTCCTCGGTTTTATAACTCTAGTTCTAATCACTGCTGTTTTTTGTATTGTTGCTGTCTTTTCTTTTGTGATTGCAACTAAGTATGGGTACTAATGTTAAATATTATGACAGTGAGAGAGTTTGATCTACAAAGAGCGACATGGTCAACTCTAAAGACCTATGGGAAACCTCCGGTATGTGTCTATTATATTTATTGATCCTAAAGTCTATTAGAAATTTCGATTTACTCCCTCTGTCTTTTTTATAAGCATCTTTAGCATGTTTCACATATATTAAAAAAAGTTTGTAGTGTAATTAATGTGTACTTTGTGTATTAGTATTAATAAGTGATTTATTTGGAAAAAAATTGATAAATATATCTAGTAATTTGGAAATATGCTTATATTTAGAGACTGTTTTTTATTTGAAAGGGGCTTATAATTAGGTAGAGAGGTAGTATCATTTAGGCTTATGTGACATGTCATATGTGCATTTCTATAACAAGAGGTATACAATCCATGCCCCCACTCCCTCTCTCTTCTCCTTTCATTCTTTATTTCTTTTTGTTTTTAAATTTAAATACAGTAATATTCTTTTTAGTTTCCCCTTCTTCCATCATGTATGCTTTCTAGGTATCACTTGGGGCCAATTTGTGACCCTTCTTTTCACTCATTTTTTCTTTCGTTTTGTTTTTTAATTAAAATACAGTAATAGCCTGTTTAGTTCCCTCATTTGTCATGTGATGCTTTCTAGATATCACGTGGAGGCCAATCAGTGTCCCTTGTCGGGAATACCTTAGTAATTTTTGGTGGGCAAGATGCAAAGAGGACTCTCTTGAATGACCTGCATATTCTGGACTTGGAAACCATGACATGGGACGAAATTGATGCTGTGTAAGAAGTTTTCCGAAGCAATTCTATCTTCATGGTTTCTGTTTTAACTTATCAGAACTTTGGAGGAGGGGTTGATTTTTTTTCTTTAATATCTAGGGAGGACTTTAATGGTTTTGGGTTCTATGAAGAGTAAAAAACCTTAATAGAACATTGTTTGATGATCATCTTTGTTTATGCAATATTGGTTTTCTCTTACCATTCAAAAGAGGAAAAAACCTTTTTTTTTTTTTTTTGAAGAAGCTAAAATAAAAGAGGAAAAAACTTGAAAAAGGAACATGATAAGATTTTGTTCTAACTAAGTAATAACTGGCAGCGGAGTGCCTCCTTCCCCAAGGTCTGATCATACCGCTGCTGTACATGTGGACCGATACTTACTTATCTTTGGAGGGGGTTCACATGCCACTTGCTACAATGATTTACATGTTCTCGATTTGCAAACTGTAAGACCATTGCTTGATCTGTTATGAAGTGGACTGGAAAATCATCTCCAAGACTCCATCTAATTGTTTGCAGCAATTTTGCAGATGGAATGGTCTCGTCCCACACAACAAGGTGAGATTCCAACACCACGTGCAGGACATGCTGGTGTGACAGTAGGGGAGAACTGGTTCATTGTTGGTGGCGGTGACAACAAGAGCGGTATGCTTTTTTGCCGCTTTATCACTTAGATTTAAATTTTCTGCATTGAGGAATGAACTGCCACACTATACAAAATATTCCTAGATATGTTGAACAAATATTTTATAAACCATTTGATATACACGCAGCACGCCTATGCTGTGGGTCAAACTAAACCAAATAAGTGTGTATTTAGGTGAGTGTTTGTCAAACATGATTTTCACTAAATTGGATTTTGTAAAATTGGTTTGGTTAAAATTGAGTTCAGAAAGAAGTGATTTGTGTTTTGAAGTTTTTACACCAAAAGCAAGTTTGATGTAAAACTTATTGTAAATTTTCCAACCAATGCAAAAGCTATTTTTTATTACTTCAAGTCAAACCGAGGTTTGTAGGCAAAAGTATTTCTACTTGAGAATATTGAAACATGTAAAAAATGATCAAAATCTAGTTTGTGATTTTAAGTCTTTTAAACATGGATCCAAACATGCATTAAATCATATTTCGACACTGCTGTAAAGTTAAATAGAGTACTGTACCATCAATTACTGGTTGGTTCCATTGTCAGTTATTATTTTTAAAGTTATATGTATATCTCTACGTATAGGTTTGTTCACTAATGGCCCAATCTTCTAAAATGGGTAAAAACATATATGTTTGCCATTAGTGGTTCAATGTAGAGCGAGATTCAAGTGGATAGCAATCCCTTTTACCGTTTAAGGTACTCTTGTTCAGGAAAAACACCTTGTGGAATAAAAACTATAGAGTTTATACCATCTTATATCAAATAAAATTCTTTGACATAATGTTCTTTGAAACCTGTTTGAGTTATCAACGCGTTGAATATAGTAATTCTCTAAATGGGTGTGTTGTTCTGTGTGGTTCTCCCCATCAATTGCCTTATGAGGGAATAAAAGTATTCCTGTAATATTTTCGGAACTTAATCGCCTAGATTTAAAATGACCCAGGACCTATAACTTATCAAAGGATATTAACACCTGAGTTTGTTAATCAAATAAAAATAAAATGAAAAGTCTTATTAGGAGTTAGAAGATCATTGACGCTAACAATTGGGTGCACCAAATAAATTCTTGTTTTGTTTATGGATGGAGAACTACTTTTAAGGAGCATGTAGTTTGAAATAATTGCTTCTGAAAGATTGGTTTTATACTTTTAGATTGGTTAATAGCTTCTGGTGTGGTTAGTAGTTAATTACTATATATATCTATAATCTTTAAATTTATCTACTCTAAGGTGTGGTTACCTGGGTTGTGAATTTACTGATTTTTCTGGGATTTTATGACATTTTTGGTGCTGTCACCTAAGTTAATATATATCTTTTTTATAAGTTATACTCCTTGTTATTCTGCAGGGGCTTCAGAGACGGTTGTCCTGAATATGGCTACCCTGGCTTGGTCAGTGGTAGCATCTGTTCAAGGGCGTGTTTCTGTTGCTAGTGAGGTACTTCATCTTCATAATTTAGCAACTTTACATGTGTTTTGAATACCAATTGTTGCTATCGCCTTGATGTCATTAGGCATCCTTCTAGTGCCCACTGATTAACATAATTAAAATGTCTGTCATTACAGGGCTTGAGTTTGGTTGTAAGCTCATATAATGGCGAAGATGTACTTGTATCTTTTGGAGGATACAATGGACGTTACAACAGTGAAGTAAAGATTATTTCAGCATTTTCCCCATTTCTGCTCTGTTATCCCTTTGCTTTGTCATTCTCGCTCATATGATTTGACTTGCTGCTTTCAGGTCTATGTTTTTAAACCAAGCCACAAATCGACCTTGCAATCCAAAATAATTGAAAATTCCATACCAGACAGCATTTCTGCCATCCCAAATGCTACCCGTGATACGGGATCTGAATTTGGAGCAGGACATGAAGGGAAAATTTTGGAAATTGCTGTGGATAACTCTTATACAACAGTATGTATTATTGTAAAGCATGTACATTTTTATATCCAGTTTTATGAAGCAGTTTTTTCCAGCATTTGGTTGTGTTAGCAATTATTATTATGCTGTGCTTCATTTTAGAAAAAGAATTATGTTCATGGATCTGATCTAACAAGATTCATTTTCTTGGTTGCATGCCTTTGGCTCACAAGCGTAGACCTAAAAGCTTGACATGCTCTTCTGTTTCAGTTTCTTTCCTCCTCTGTTTATAGCCATTCAGAGAATCTAAATTGTATTGGAGGTTTTTTCGCTTTTTCTCCAAAGATCTGACTGATTTTATATGGGCCAAATCTGTCATCGAGTCATTTAATACACCTTTCATTTGCATTAATAAGGCACACAGAACTTGCATTTATGGATTTCAAATTCTGATCCTCAAACTTTGCATATTCTGCCTGCATCATTTAAATGATGCGCATAGACCATTTTATGCATTTGTGCCATTTTATTTTCTATCCTGGCAGTACCTGCTTTAATATTTCTGGTATCATACAGAAATCCAAAGGTGATCTCATATCAGTCCTGAAGGCTGAGAGAGAAGAACTAGAATCATCACTCAGTAAGGAGAAGCTGCATACTCTTCAGCTAAAGCAAGAGCTGGCTGAAGCCGAGTCTAGTAACTCTGACCTTTACAAGGTAACTACTTTTACAGTTAAAATTCCATTTTTATTTTGGATTTAGTCCAGAATGGATCTAAGAATCATACACTAGAGTCAAAAAATTACTTTTAAAATAAAATAAAATTAAAAAGGGAATAAAGCTATCATGTTGCTCTATTTCGTTCTATTTCTAGAGCTTTGAGTTGTAGGGAAGCTCCTTGTGTTTATTATCTATTCAGTTAAGTGTAAACACTTTCTTTTGTCTCCCGGTCTTTTGGGGTAATCCGGTTGAGACTTAATTAAGCAGAATAAGGTATATTAGCGAAATTTGAATATTTTAATGTTATTCATTGATGAGATCTCAGGACTACATCATTGCTCTTATTGTTATCAAAGGTCCTTATATTTTGTGCCCTGACAATGTAGGAGCTCCAATCAGTACGTGGTCAGCTCGCTGATGAGCAGTCAAGGTGTTTCAAACTTGAGGTATGCATTCTTGCTTCTTGGAGTTTTCCCCTGTCCTTATGACTTGTGAGCGTGTTTTTTAATACAATCTGGCGTTACATAAATGATTGAAGAAAATTTATTTGGTAAATGTGATGCACCATTCATCTGACTACTAACCTATTCATAGAGCAACAGCCAACAATTAAATGAATTAATCCTCATGATAATTCTTTGCAAAACTGGGTGTCAATTTCAAATGCTCTGTTTCATAATTTATAATTAGATAAATGATACCTGACTCTACTATATGATAAGTTAGGTGTTGGCATGAATCCTTCATTGTTATGATCTAATCTATGTCTGACTTTGATTTAAAATTGTGGCATTTGTCTCCTTTCATGGACGAAGGAAGTGGGATTTACTATTATTTAACTAAAAATATATATTTGAGGGATTTAACTTAAAAATTTGTATTTGAGTGCGCAGGTGGAGGTTGCTGAATTAGGTCAGAAGCTCCAAAATTTTGGAACATTACAAAAGGAGCTTGAACTCCTCCAGCGGCAAAAGGCTGCATCAGAGCAAGCTGCTTTAAGTGCAAAACAGAGGCAGGGCTCAGGTGGCGTGTGGGGTTGGCTTGCCGGTACTCCTGGCCAGAATGCAGATGATGAATGAACCTTGGCTTAACTGAACAACAATGCTTCATTTGGTTTCATTTTGCTAATTTTATTCTCAGTACTTATTGTGTATTAATTAATTCGGTTCTTTTAGTGATGTGAATAAGATTTAGCTTCTATTTGGGCGGAGGAAAATTTTCCACACATGAGGATTATAGTATGATATAGTGAAGGTTATTTTTGTTACCATTTTTGCTGATGACTGTATTCAAAGTGGATAATACATTATTAAATGAAAATATAGAAATTCAATTTTGTGAGTCACTTATGATCTTATTGGAATTTTATTGAGTGAACCATCAGTCATAACGGTATGTCGTGTAAGTCTCTCAAATTGCAAAACAGCAAAAGAGCATTTCGGTGTTAAGTGTTAACCCTCATGTTTCTAGAGGAAGAGTGTTCGTAATTTGAAGTTCAGTCAGGAGGCAACCAAAAGTGCCTTTGAAATTGAAGAGTAGATGAAAATAATCATTCCAATTAATTTTTACTGTAATATGGTCTGAGATGACATGTTACTTATATGCTCCACGTGGGTGCTACATTACACCGATGATTTTGTATTAAATAATTTGAGAGGCTGTTTGTCAAAAAATAATTTGAGGGACTATTTTAATAAACTCAAATTTTTATATTTTTTTTAGGGAAAAACTCAGATTTTTAATATCTTTTCTCTGTAATTCTCCCCCTCTTATTGCTCTTCCCCTTCTTTTTCATTTATCTTTTTTCACCTCATTTATTTTTATCAACATTTTTTGGCAAATATCTTTTTGAAAGTTTAATGCTTAAGTTTTATTTTTTTTAAAACAATATTATATGAAAAATAAAATTAGCGGTGAATCTTTTTTCCAAAGAGACATACCAACAACAATAAACCTCAAATTAGAGACTATAATTTTTGAATTAAAAATAGAGGAATTAAAATCATAAATAAACAAGTAAAATGACAGAAAATATAATTTAGGTAAATTCTTAGGTATTTTTGAGTTTGGTTGGCAACTGGTATCCTCTGGGTAAAGTTTGTTTGAAATGTGATGGTATATACCCAACCAAATTAGAAGAGTATCATCATGTTCACCTACAATTTAATGTGATGAACCAATTGATTATAAGAAAGTTTTAATATTTTAAATGAAGATTAACTTTATATACATTGTTCGTGTAAAGATAGTTTACACTATCATTCAACCATAAATAATTACCATATCTTTGAAATTCTTCAAAATTATATATGTGAGGATACAATTATTCACACCGAAACAATAGTATGAAAATTAATCTCTTTTAATAAAGGGTTAAATATGTTTTTGGTTTTTATAAATATGTTTTTTGTTCTTATAAATATGTCAACTTTTTGTTTTAGTCCCTTTAAAAATGTTCTTCAACTTTTAGTTCTTCAAAATTTTGTCATCGTCACTTTTGTTTTTATTTTTGAATAAAATTTTGCAGAAAAAATTATAATATTATAAGGATCACTCCAAAAAAAATTAGAATTTTTACCAAAACATGTATTAAATATGAATTTTTATATTTTTGAAGGATAAAAAATTAATATTTAATTGATGTTTAGTTAAAAAATTCTAATTTTTTTAAGATATTTTTACAATATTCTACACATTTATGTGTAATTTCATTAAAAAAAAAATACAAAAATTGACTTAAAGTAAAGAGTAAAAGTAACGATTGAAAATTTTATAAGTACTAAAAGTTGAAGGAAAATTTTAGTGAAATTAAAACAAAAATTTAATATATTTATAGGGATAGAAAATATATACTCCCTCCGTCCCATATTAAGCGACACAATCGACATACTAATGCACAATTTTGATCTTAAATAACTTTACTAATTTATTAGAAAAACTTATAAAAATTTGATATTTTGAAAATATTTATCGAGACGAATCAAACAACATCTTATATGATATTATTTATGTTTGTATATTAATAGAAAAATACGGTCAAAGTATATTAGGTCAATAATGCACATTTTCAAACTGAGTTATGCTTACGGGACGGATAAAAATATATTTAACTCTTTAATAAATGAACTCAACTTACTCAAATGATTTAAGATCAGATTTTTGATTTACAAAGTTCCATTTTCCTAAAGAAAAAATGGGTCAAGATCCTCTCCATTTATTTCCTTTTCTATTTTCTCCATTTAGAGAGATAAAGACACATAAAAAATTAAAAATAATGAATGATAATGGAACTCACTTAATGATAGAACCACAACTTATTTTTTTATCTCAAATTGCATCTTCCATTTACCGCACCTCTCCACGGATTAATTAATTTTAGTTTTTACCTCTCCCCCAAATAAATAAACAAAAATCGACAAGAAATATCAAAGTAGAAGAAGAAGATGATGATGATGAATTAAACGCAATTAATTCATCGGCATCGTGTGCGTGCGTGTGTTTGTTCGTTGCACTCATTCAGCTCTCATTTCATCTCTTCTCATCTCATCTTCTGCGTCGTGCAACTGTAACAAACTCATTCTTCTTCTTCTTCTTATCTCTTCACAGGGTTTCATAAATTATTCCAGTGATGAGCGACGCTTCTCAAATCCAATCACAACACGATAATAATTCTCCAACTGGAACTCCGGTGAGTAACCCTAACCCTAGGATTTCTCAAAATCAAACCTCCGAAGACGAACTTGCTCCTTCCTCCGAAGATTTTAGGGTTAGGGTTTCCTCCGACGACACATCCAGCGTCTCCGATAGAAAATCTCTGTTGATGGAATTCGATGAATATGTAGCTTCAGAGAGAAACACCGAACCTGAAACCGAAACGGATCTAGGTTATGGTTTTGAAGTTGGCGATTTAGTTTGGGGGAAAGTGAAATCTCATCCATGGTGGCCGGGGCATATATACAATCAAGCATTTGCATCACCTTCTGTTCGTCGCGCGAGAAGAGAAGGTCATGTATTGGTTGCTTTCTTCGGTGATAGTAGTTACGGTTGGTTTGAACCGGATGAGCTTATTCCTTTCGAAGCGAATTTCGCAGAGAAATCTCAGCAGACGTATTCGAGAACATTTGTGAAAGCGGTGGAAGAAGCTGTTGATGAAGCTAGTAGAAGGCGAGGTCTTGGATTGGCTTGTAAGTGTAGAAACCCTAATAATTTTCGTGCCACGAAAGTTCAAGGTTATTATTCTGTTGATGTGAATGATTATGAGCCTGATGGGTTTTATTCTGATAATCAAATTAAGAAAGCTAGGGATAGTTTCAATCCAATTGAAACTCTTGATTTTGTTAGAGATTTGGCTTTTGCTCCTCTTGATGGGGAGCATGCAAGTATTGATTTTGTTCAGAATAAGGCTACGGTTTATGCTTATCGGAAAGCGGTGTTTGAGCAATATGATGAGACTTATGCTCAGGCTTTTGGAGTGCAGCGGTCGCGCCCTTCTCGGCCTCAGAATGTGCCCCTCAATCAGCCTGCAAGACAGCCTCCTAAAGGTATACCACCTTTCCCTAATTTCCTGGTGGAAGTACTGAATTATTTAGTTTTTGTTAGGGTTTTATTGTAGATTTAGCTGTAGTATTTAAATACTTCTTTCTGTGGTGGAGTGATGTATAGTGTAAATGGAGAATAGATTGATGCAATACAAATATGATACTTATTATCATGTTTATTTATTAGTGGAGATATTTCCCTATAAGGGACTTGTTCACCTGATTGCTGGACTGTATTTTTGTATTTCAGTACCTTCGTTTTTGAGCAATTTTATTGATGACTAAATCTTTGTAGATCTATGGCTAATTGGCTATGGGTTATAAAGCGGTAGAGGGGTTAAAAATATGCGTATATTATGACTTAATACATGTCCTTAGATATTTAAGCTAGATCTGAAGTTAAATTAGAAGTGTTTATACATAGTTTGACTCTGTAAATTTTGTTTTGAAATTTTCTGGTTGATATTCTGGAGATATGATAACATCAAAAAAAAATTGAGTCATTGTGATTTTTATGCTCAGTACCATTAATAGTTCTTGATAGGTATCAACATGAGGGAAACAAATTGGTTTGGTAATGAAAAAATTGAGGTGCATCAATGGCCTGCCATATGAAGACAGGTCTATTAAGAATGTGTTGGGGAAAGTTAAGTAGCTCTTATTGATGAGAAGATGACAGACAATAGGCTGGTCTATTACATTTTATAAGCTTGTGTTAATTTAAACATAAATAAGTTCACATTTTAAGCTTTTGTAATTTATCCCCGCACTTCTATAGATATGTTAATCTTTTTTTAATGAATAACAGTCTTATTGTTGTTTCTCAATCTACTCAAAAGCAGCTGTGTATGTTAATGCTACTTTTTCCCCGTTTTTTTTTTTATTCAGCTCCTTTGAGTGGTCCGTTGGTTATAGCAGAAACTCTGGGTGGTGGGAAAAGTGCTACCAAATCTGTTAAATTTAAGGAGAATTCAAAAAAGGATAGGTACCTTTTTAAACGGAGAGATGATCCAAGTGACTCTTCCCAATTAACATACAAGGAGGAGATACCTGATGCAGCTGAGCGTTATTTATTTCAGAATAGGGCTCCACCTGTGCCTGTGATGCCTCGCAGTTTAGAAAATCATGCTGACTCAGGGTTTGTTAGTCATGATTGTGCAACTTCAACTTCAGATGCCAAAGAAGCTTCAATAGGTCAGGCTCAGGCAGCAAGCAGCGATCTTACACCCCAAGCCACCGACTTAGATGCAAAACCTCATCTTGATAAGGGGAAGATTGCCTACTCTGAAGAAATGACCCATAGCTTTGAACAGGATAATATTTCAAGTAGATCTGATCTGTCTGGGGAGTTACCATTACAAAGCACTGTTGATGAGACATCTCAATCATCTCATCTGGAGAGTAAAAGTTATGAGAATGTTAAACATGACAGGACTGCAAAACAGTTGGAACCATGTGAAGATATTAAGCAATCAGAGCAAGGACTTCTGACTGTTGCTGATGAAGGAAAAGACACACATCAAGTTAAGGGCGAAATTAGTTTACCAGTTGAAACAAAGCATCACAAAATTAGTGTTGAGAAGAAGATAAAAGGTCACAAGCGACCTGCAGCTGACTTGGACTCTTCTGTTATTGAGGAGAGAAAGAAAAAAAAGAAAAAAAATCTAAACTTACAGCGGACGTCGGACCAACCGGAGAAGCATTCTGCTCCTGGGAAATCTGTACACTTGTCAGGAAATTTACCAGCAAAACCTGTCTTAACCAGTTTGCCTCCTAGAGAAGGTATTCCATCAGAACAAATGCAGGTAGATTTTGATGCCCACAATTTGCTGCCCATGGATACCTTAGGTGATGTTAATTTAGAAGTGCCACAACTTTTGGGTGATTTGCAAGCTCTTGCTTTGAATCCTTTCCATGGCATTGAAAGAAAGATCCCTGTAGCTGTTCGCCAATTCTTCTTGCGGTTTAGATCTCTTGTTTACCAAAAAAGCTTAGCATCGTCTCCACCAACAGAGAATGAAGCTCCAGAAGTTCGTGTTACCAAATCTACTGCTGATGTTAGGATATCTGACAATCCTAATGATCATGTCAGAGCTTCCCCGCTTGTGAAACCTGTAAAACATGTTCGTCCAGATAATCCTGCAAAAGCTGGGCGGAAAAGGGGGCCTTCTGATCGCCAAGAAGAAATTGCAGCAAAGAGGTTGAAGAAAATCAAAGATATAAAGGCACTAGCTGCTGATAAGACAGCTGCCAATCAGAAAACTTCTGATGCTCGGCGAGAAGATAAGGCAGCTTCCAGTCAGAAAACTTTCGAAGCTCGGCGAGAAGATAAGGCAGCCTCTAGTCAGAAAACTTCTGAATCTCGGCGAGAAGATGGTAAAGAACCTGTGTCCCAAGTTCCATCCAAGTTTGTGAAACCAGACTCGGCCAGAAAAATGGACCGTCCATCAAAGACAGTCCAGCCAACCACACTGGTGATCAAGTTTCCTCCCCAAACATCACTTCCATCTGTGGCAGAACTGAAGGCCAGGTTTGCTCGCTTTGGACCAATGGATCAATTGGGTTTCCGCATATTTTGGAAGTCATCAACTTGCCGTGTTGTTTTCTTGTACAAGAGTGATGCACAAGCTGCATATAAATTTTCTGTAGGAAACCCATCCTTATTTAGTAGCACAGGTGTGACTTACTTACTTCGGGAAATTGGGGATTCTGCATCTGAAGCTACGAAGGTTAGGGGTGATGATGGGGTCAACGAAACACCTCGGGTCAAGGATCCTGCTGTAGCTCAGAAACAGACATCAGTTTCATCACAGAAACCTCTTCTTCCACAGCCAACGATCCAGCTCAAATCCATCTTGAAGAAATCTACTGGTGATGAGTCAGGTCAGGGTACCGGTATTGGAAGTAGTAGTAAAGGAAACTCACGTGTAAAATTCATGTTAGTTGGGGAAGAAAGTAATAGGGGGGAGTCATTAATGGTGGGTAATAAAAACAACAATGCTAATTTGTCCGATGCCGGTGCCGGTGCACCTTCTGTTGCAATGGATTTTATTAGTAAGAACATTCAAAAGGTCACAACTACTACTTCTTCACAACCACCTTTGTTGCCCACTCCTCCTCAGTTTTTAAAAACCCCACAACATAATTTGCGTAATTCTGAATTGGCAATGACATCCAGAAACAATCCCAATATTAATAGCACAACAACTGCGTCATCATCCACTGTAACCTCGGTTGATATATCACATCAAATGATAACCCTTTTAACGAGGTGCAGTGATGTTGTGACTGACCTGACGGGTTTATTAGGCTATGTGCCATACCATCCACTTTGACAAATGTGCTCAAAACTCGTTACATGATAAATCCTGTTCCACATACAAGAATTTGCCAGTTGGATGTTTTGGATAACTTGTTACGGAAATGCAATTTTGAAGAGGGCACGTCTAATATTTGAGGCCTAGAACAATACAATAGTGGTTTTAGGTTGAAGTTTTTTGGGCTCCGAGATGTAAATGCACTCTCATATTGTTGACAGTGGCATATACTATTGTAGGCTAGCTAGCTACCTTTCCTTTTTCGTTGTTCTTATTTACTGAAAGCATTGTGTTTGAGATGGGAGTACTCCTATGGTTTTACCAACACCAACGAGACATCGTTGCACAAATATAGTTATGTACTTGCCGTGTCTAAGTGTGTCAATGACATTGCTTCTAGGTGTTGACAATGTTAGTGAAATTGAAATTTTAATACTTTCATAATTGGTATAAGTTTTTTTTAAAAAAAAAAATTGGTTATTATATAGTTTTGGTAACGTAATTTGTCCTCCTTCATAAAAAAAACTTTTTATCCATATTTTTAGTTTTTTTTATTCGCATAACCAAATGTAGGATTTTCAAGAGAAAACAAATGATCCTTAAAAAAAACAGAAATCAAATAATTTTAATACTCCATCAAGTATCGTATTTTATGTGTTTTAACTATGTCGCAAATTATCCTAAAAATAAAAATAATGGTAGTAACTTTTTAGCCAAATGGTAACAACATTTTTGAGGATGTGAGCTTCCTTCATCGTGACTCCTAGTTTAAGCATTCTCCTTCTCTACGCTTTCATATAAAAAAAGGAAGTCTTTGAGATGATTTGAAATTTTAACAATTTAGATGTTTCAATTCTTTTCATTTTTTTTTTGCTTAGATAGAGTAGTCGTTGGACTAAAGTTGGATAAATGGTTGAAAATGATAAGTTTTTTTTTTTTGGGCAAAATCTAATTATTATTTTTTAAAAAAGTCAATGTACCTATCTATAAATTTTAAAAATGAAAATCATAAAATTAATCTCCAAAAAAAAAAAAAAAAAAGAATGAATAGGACTTAAGTACAAACTTCAACATATATGAGGACCCATATCCAAAATTTGAAAAAAAAAGTATAGGATTAAATTGCGATTCCCATTTTATAAGGTTAAGAAGGAAATTTATCTTTTTTTTATTTCTAAGCGGGTAATTGAAATTTCTTATATTTAACGTTACCAGAATATCTCATAGAATCGTTTCATTTTAAATTTCTCCCAATATATGCTATCCAAACAAAATAATCTATACTTTTTTTTAAAAGGAAACAAAATAATCTATATTGAAAAATTTAAAATATCCACTAAAATTATGATTTCTTCGGTTATACGCGTTTGTTTTTTCATAAACACACTCATTCTCATACTCCCATATAAATAAATTCTCCTTTTTTAGGCTTCCAAAATTATATTTAGAAGTTTATGTTTTATTAAACTAAATTGAAAAGTTGCCGTTATAATTAGCTTTTCTATGAAAGGTATTATTGGGTTGTTGGCTAAAATGAAGGAATATTATGGAAACTGCATTTAACCTACACTTCAGGTAGATTAATTTTTCCTCGTTCATACAACTTATCTCTTAACTCAAATCGGTTGAACTCCATCCTGCCCTTTACTCTCATATATAAACTTCAGAACTTCATTTTCTTTATTTGACTCTTAAAAAATTTCCAATTTGCTTAGGATAGAACGAGAGCAAAACCGCACATGAAAGCAAAGTCTGATTTGTCCGGTTTGCCTTTTGTGACTGGAGACAGTCTTCAAAACCTTTCCGATTTACCTATTATAACCAGAAACCACAAACCACAAAGAGGGTATTAACGCGGCAAAGGAGAAATAATAACATAATAACTATAATATTGATTACTAACATGTATCCATCTATATTTTCTATCCAAAAAGAAAGAAAGAAAAAAAACTAATAACTAAAGTGAACGGCGTGGAAAGAGTAAACCGGAGGAAGAGGGAGAAAAATTTAGTGTTGATGGTGTACAACAAAGCTGGTAGAACCTTTATTTTTTGGTCAAGTTGGTAGAACCAGATATTGAAAAAAAACTTGTGCAAAATACACCAATTATATCACTTGTTCACATTAGAACTTGGCCACTTTTTTTATGTAATTTGCAACAGTCTCCTACAAGCTGAGATTGGATTCCTCCGGAATCACAGTTAAAGTCGCAAATCTATCATTCGCTCTTTTAACTACAACCTTCATGGGCACCCCAACTTTGTCCACCATCATTTCAATCACCTACAACAATTTTATGTCTGTGAGAATAATTTTTTTTGCTCCCCAGATCATTTTATCTATCTTAGTAATATAACTAGAATAAAATTAAAATGATAATATCAAACTAATAACAAATAACATATGTCAATACCTCCTTCATGCTTTCCACGGGCTTTCCATCAAATTCAACGACAACATCACCAGGACGAAACCCAGCACGATCACCAGGGGACCCAGGGGTTACCTAGTCAAAAACATTTAAATTCCTTTGTGACAAACACGTTATTTCAAGCATCCTAATGCTTGCCTCACATTTGAGCAACACAGTGCATATTATGGCAGAGGAGATAAGTTACATACTGAGAATAATCACATTGAATAAACTAAATTACACAAAACATAAGGGGAATGGCATATTTATCTACACTAATGTTGTCTTGTCTAATCAGAAAGAGGAGTAGGTGGACCGTTCTCATAAAAAAATGCTTCCTGCTACACGTAACTATCACAATTAGATGGGATAGATAAAAGCAGTTAGTTACTGTTTGTATATTGTTTCGTACACAAGAGTTCCATCTTCTCTTTGATTTGTAATATTCACTATTTTTTTTCCCAATAATGTGATATTAACTTTGATCTATCAATAAGAAGATGAATATTTTCAGAATAGTTTTCCAGGATTCTCACTTTTATAGGGTATCAGAGCCCTATCTAAGTATGATAGTAACAAGTATGTAGAAGTTTGAACCGCCCATGGCTTCACTAACATAACCTCTTAGAAATGCTGACAACACAACTAAATAATAAGCTAAGCTAGTTATTAGCGAAAGCATTGCAAAAGAAAGCAGATAAATTTTAAACTAAACCTCTTCATTATCATCACAAACCAACTTTGCAAACAACTTTGAAATGTATTTGTCTCGTAAAAGCAGAACATGATTCCATGAAGATACCGTCCTGTGAATCTAGATTTTGAAAAATTACTAAAATAAGTATCTAAAGATCGATTAATTGGGAACATACCATTGGTACAAGAATGCCCTTATTAACATTAGGGAATGAAGCATCTTTCTTTTTAAGCTGCTCAATAATCATCTCATTTAGATCAAGCATTCTTAGTCCAAGCCATGGCCGTATTACTCTCCTGAAAAGAAAAAAAGTATACTGCATTAGTACTCAACTTAGCACAGCCTAACTACTCAAGTATGAACCTCATAAAAGTACATCAATCAAAATAGATTATGTGGATCATAATATATTCATAAAAGGTGAAAATTGTAAGAGTTTGCCTAATTAGACTTTCTGCTTAGAGAGTAAGACCTCCTTTCTGATTGTCACATATAAACGGCAAGCTGACAATATTTTATGACAGTTAACATAGTGCTTTCAAATGAATATGCAATAAAATAAAACAGATGAAATCAGAAACATACCCACTTTTCTTGAAATGCTCTATAATTTTACACACAGAGTCGATTGGTACGGAAAAACCCAACCCATCAGCAGCCAACACTTTCATGATGTTCACTCCAACAATTTCTCCATCCATATTGACGAGTGGCCCTCCAGAATTTCCCTGTGCCATACAAGCAAATAACATGCAACTTAATAATTGATCTGTACACCAAATCCATATTCCATATCTAGTTGGGTAGTTTATGCGGGAAAAGGAAGGCATCTCACATACCACATTAATTGCACAATCTGTTTGTAAATACTCTCTTGGCGAGCCACTAAATCCCAAATCACTGCTTTTACGGTCGACGCAACTATGCCAAAAAATCATACATTACATGCATATATTAATCCAAATGACATTTAAAAAATCATGACTTGTTAAATCTAACATTGAAATGGTATAATTTAAAGTAAAAGAAAAGAAAATAGCTTAAAACCAAGAGACGTCTTTATAGCTAGAAAGTTTTATCTTCGCACCTTACAATACCAGCAGTGACAGTATTCTGAAGGGAATGCGGACAACCCATGGCTATTACCCAATCCCCGGGACGAAGCCTGGTTGAAGAACCAAGTTTTGCTTCCGGGAGTGGGGTTTCAGAATTTATCTTCACAACAGCAATATCTGAATGCATGTCAGCATTCACCACTTTCCCCTCAAATGTCCTTCCATCTTGCAAAGTGACTTCAATCTGTAGTACAAAAGATGTTCTAGATATAAAATCAATGTCTTCATTTCACGAGGCAAACTATAAAGAATGGTAAAATAAAATGATTAAATATACAACACAACAGCTTGCAAATGATAGTCTTGAATGATTTTCAGGTATATATACTTCAATGAAACGTAACAATTCATGTGAAGAATATTAAGAACCAATTGTTCCAGCAAGCAAGCTACTGTACAAGGCCTACAACATAAGAATATCAAGAACCAGTTGTTCTGGCAAGTAAGCTACTATACAAAGCCTACAACTAAATGAATAACTACCTGGGATTACATGATAAACTGTCATACATACTTGTAATGAGTTTATGTATGGGACTGAAAACTTGACGGCAAAAAGGCAAAATCGGAATGTTAAGAAAGATAAATGGTCATAAAAGACAAGATTAGAGAAAGAACTGAGGTAGCTCCCATTATTAAAAGTAAATGTGGAAAGGAAGGAGAATAATTCAACTGTTAGAGTAATAGGAAGTTCGACTGTTAAGAGAGAAAGAAAGTTCAACTGTTAGGGTAAAAGGAAGAGTAGCATAAACTCAAAGTCCAACGTTAGCAGGGATTTAGATATAAAAAATATATCTTGAATTGTGGTATATACTAACTAGTTACGGCACCGTCTTATTCTAACTCATGTAGTTGACCTCACCTAAAGGATTGGTTGTTACTGTTGTTGTTGTAATGCTGATGTGTTTGTGCAAAACTAAGGTATGTCATAATTCACAGAAGACGTTTCCATTCAGTTCTGTAGGCAAAAAAGAAAATAATTAATTTATCAAGCAATGCCCTATTTTGTTGGGAATGGATCGATGAATTTTCAAACCATGACTCAGAAACCCATCAGATCTTAATCCACCCTAGCTTTGAGTCATACAGAGCCACAGACCAAGCAAGAACAGTACCACTTCAAACAGATATCTATAAGAAAAAAATCATATAACTGTATCTTGATACTGGCTGCATGTCAATGCAAACGAAACATGCTTTTGGAAAACATCCAATTGGACTCTAACGAATTTACCAGCACTTTTTTTCAACTTTCAAGACGGTGTACATATTTGGAAAGACAAGCCCTTTCATGAACACGAACCTTCCCTTTGGATGAACCTATTGTGCCATGAAAATCAACAACAACATGAGCACATGTCAAGATTGTACCATCTTTGTTAATGATTGTTCCAGAACCAATACTCTTCCCTGTAGCAAAACCATAGAAATCTACAAAGCCAATACTTCAAACCATCAGCATAATCTCAAAAGGGACAAAAATTGAAACAATTCATTCAGATGAAAAGGTAGAAAAACCTTGTGGAATCGAAATATTAACAACAGCGGGACCAACTTTAGCAGCAGCATTTGCAATAGTATCTCTGCCAAAATTTTCCTTAGATGGCTTTGATGCATCATTAACACCCCCAGAAGCTTCCTTAGATATGTCCGAAGAAGGAACAGGGCTAACTCTATAAGAAGACAGCGCGAGAATCCCTGCAAATTTTCAGTTCTAAATGTAACACATACATCTAAACATGCATAATTATTATTATTATTATTATAGAAGTTCAAAACAGAAAGAGGACAAACCATGTTGGTCAAAAGATGGCAAATGTAGAGGTAACAAATCAAACGGCATTGCTAAAGTCAACCATGATATATCTTGCAATGGCAATGGAACCCGCGCACGTACAAACGTTCCTAAATTTGAAGCCATGTTAGATCAATTGATATTTTAAAAATGATTTCCTTTATATGCATCATCAATATTACACGAGCAATTGATCATAATTGATGAATATCAATAACTATTTGACATTAATCATATGTACCTTGAAATTGATACTACAAATGAATTGTGATCGATTGACATTTCATCAAAATTAATCTAAATGGCATTTATTAATAGAGTTCCAATTGTAAACAATGATACAAAGATTATAAACTAACAAAAGAGGATTTAGTTAGTTGCTCACTGGAATAAGTGTTGTTATCGGAACAGATTAAAGTTGAACCAACGGCAACGATACCCACAGCTCCAATGGCGGAGCTTCTATTCAAACGCAGAAGTTTACTCTGTCACACATTTCGCCCCCCAAAATCAGAGAGATTCAACTCAGGTTTTCTTCAAATATTACCAAAAACAAACGCTAAAGAAGAAAGTGTAAGCAAATACCAGGAAATAACTCATGATAGATACCAGCGCCAAAATTCTACACTCTTCAACGCAAAATCAAGCGAATACAGTGTCACAAACCTTTTCAGTGTTCAAAACCCCCAACAAAAAAAAAAAGGTACGGTCATCGAAATGGGCTCAAAACAATAACCCACGGCCCAATAAGAATTCTCATTTGTCTTGTTAAAAAAGTTATCACCTTATTGGTGGGATAAAGACACAGCGACATGGTTATTTTATCTAAATAAACCGTTCGTTCGTTCGTTCTAAATTTACAGTTTCGTTGTTCAATCTCAGATTGTAACTGCGTTTCGTAAAAATAACTGCAGAGTAAATCGCTGGAAAACGTAAATAAAAAACCAAAAGCAAGAGAGGAAAATGTCTAGAAAATAACATGACTTCATTCATATTTAACAAACCACTACATTTATCATCCAACGAAACAGTTAGATCTAAATGAAATTAAAAACAAATTACATCTAAAATTGAAGCCACGTAAATGCACTTCAATAGAAAACCTAATTAAAAGTAAGATTATACAATTGAAAAATCTATTTCTTAGGGGGATTGGTAGTTTTGTCAGCAACAATGGAACCAGTTTTCTTTGGTAACAACACAGGGTTAATATTTGGCAAAACTCCACCATTAGCAATTGTCACACCTTGAAGCAATTTTCCTAATTCATCATCGTTCCTCACAGCAAGACACACGTGTCTAGGGTTAATTCTGTTCTTCTTGTTATCTCTTGCAGCATTCCCAGCCAATTCAAGAACCTACATTACATCACATTCCAAAACAAAAGCCTAATTAACATTAATTAATTACATAAATCGACTAATTATGAAATTTGCTTTGAAATTTACGGAAAAATACCTCGGCAGCGAGATATTCGAGAACGGCGGCGAGGTAGATCGGAGCACCGGTGCCAACACGCTGAGAATAGCGACCTTTCTTCATGAACCTAGCGATACGGCCAACGGGGAATTGAAGACCGGCTTTGGAGGATTTTGAAACGGCTTTCTTCCTTTCGCCGCCTTTTCTTCCACCGGCACCTTTGGTGGTTGTGGTGGTGGTGGAATCCATTGTTTTTTCTTTTTTTTTTTGCGATCCGAAAATGGAGGGAATGAGTATAATAGGAATAATGCTAAATTGGAATTTGGATGAAAGTGTGAAAAGGATTACGAAGGCGCGAGGTGTTAAATACTGATTGAAATGCCAATTGTTTGTTATTGCGTTTGAATCTCAGGTTTAAACGAACGGTGAAGATTGTGTCACGTTAGCGATCCGTGGCTTTTTGCATTGCGGTTTCGTTCATCGTGCGGTCGTGTAGTGTGCCACGCTGGCGATCCGCGTGCTTGCCTTTTCGTCCAATCATGTTATTTCTTCGTTAGATAGTGGAGGAAGGAAGTTAAAACTTTTAGCGATCGTCCTGTATTTTTTTCATTGGATACAAATTATAGTTTTTAAAGTGTCTTATCGACAACTTATATCTTAACTACTCCCTCCCTTTATTTTTAAGTGTTTCTTACCGTAAATTTTTTGTTTCTATTTAACTGTTTTTTGGTATTTTAAGTGTATGATTTATCAATTATACCCTTTGTCAATTATTTTTATCTTTTTTAATAAAACTAATTAATGTTATCTATTTAGAAAATTAAAGTTTGTTTTTTTAAACAAAGTTTGTTTGTTTTTTTTTTAAAATAAAATTTGTTTCTTGTTATCGTTAAATTTAAACAAAATTTTGTTCTAAACAATGGTTTCTAGAAGAGTTAAAATTCTATAAATAAGATGAGTAATAATTGTTAAAAATTTCAAGTGTGACTATAGTTGAAGCCTTAACTTTTGATAAATGTGAAGTTGAAATAATTTTTATATTGACTTACAATAATTAAAAAGATGAGCAAAGTATTTAGAAAATTGACAATTGTTTGTTATGTGAAAGAGAGTGCGCAGAAAAATAAGAATTTGTTGAAGAAAAAGATAATAATTGTTTGTAACGGGAGAAACATAACATATTAAATTTATTGGAAAGAGATAAAATGTGTGAAATAGAAATTTATTGGTGGATTAAAACGAGGGTATAATAGGAAGAAAATGTGCAAAAATACACATCGCTATTTTGGGGTTAATTTTCTAAAAAAACACTTAAAAAGGAACGAAGGGAGTATGTCGATACCCCGAAAAAAGATTATAATATATCATTACTAATATAAATAAAAAATATAAACAGCAAACGTAAATCTAACCTCCAAAATATATTTTTTAAAAAATCCAAGAAAATGTTAACTATGAAGATTGGATCTATTCGCACACACATTTGCCTTTCATAATGTGTGAGATATCCTGAAATTCAGCTTGATGAGAAGAGCAATGTAGTTCTTCCATCAATTGGATAACTTGAAGAACCATATTATAATTCGCAAGAGACTAAAGAACTTTTGGATGGGGTGTTGGGATTTCTCCTACTTGACCATGTTGTGGGAATGACGATGAAACTGTCCTTCATGTGTTTCATGACTGCATTCATGCAACTTAGGTATGGCTTCATATTGTTCCCTCCAATTTTATAACTAACTTATTTTCCTTTGACTGTAGGGATTGGATTTTCAATAACCTTAAGAGGAAAATGGTTGGGACGAGCACATCTAGATGGTAGACCACCTTCATGACCACGTGCTGGTATTTGTGGAAATGGAGGAACAAAACTATCTTTGAAGCTGATTTCCAAAGGTTGGATAATCCAAATATATTAATCCAGAGATTTGTTAGAGATATTGAAGACTACAACTTGGAGCACCTTCATAGAGGGCCTGAGGTGAAGGACACTATCTACATAGGAAGGAAATGACCTCAAGAAAGTTGGATCAAGCTCAACAGTGACGGTGCCTGCAAGGATCTGGGTCATATTTCTAGTTGTGGTGGCATTTTTCATGATGCAGATGGTAAATGGATTAAAGGCCACACTAAAAAGATTGGAGCTTGTGATGCCTTGCATGCTGAGATGTGGGGTTGTATTTGGGTATAGAGATGGCTTGGAGGGAGCATTTTGATCATCTTACAGTAGAAAGTGACTCAAAGATATTGTTCGACATGATTTCTAACAAGTTCAAGTTTAATGGGAATATCCCTATTTTAGTTCATCGTATCAGGAAGCTGGTGAGAATGGATTGGCATGTGCAAATCAACCATACTTTGCGCGAAGGAAATAGAAGTATCGATTGGCTTGCTAATTTTAGCATTTCTGTGAATCATTTGAATTTGATTATTTTGGAGACTCCTCCTACCGAGCTTCAAAAGCTCGTGTTTGATGATATTTCCGAGGCTTGCATGCCTAGGAATGTTCGGTTAATTTCGTAGTGTCTTTTCTCTTAGGTTTTGCCCTCCTTTTGTACCCAAAAAAAAGAGCCTATGTATAAGTGTACTCTAACTGTATATTATTCCAAACTTTAAAGTGGGCAACCTTGATCACGTTAATTGCAACTAACAATTCAGCATGAAGATAAATAGTAATCATGAAATCACCCATAAAATTAGCTATATGATTCAATCAACTTGAAAAGTAAAAGGGACCAAAATAAAATGACATGAGACCTTAGAGAATTGAAGAATCTAAAACTCTGATATGGGTGATGGCGAATGGTGAATGGGTTGAGCTTCAATTCAATAAAATGCATTCACGATTAGTATGTTGGTAACCTGAAATTGAATAGCCTCGCAATGCATTGGTTGTGGTGCACAACATATCATATCTCGAGCTTGGAAACTCCATTTTTTAAAACAAATATTGAAGATGAAATGGATGGGAGGGGATTTTATTCAGTTATTTTTTTCTCATTGATAAATAAGAGAATATGTCTGTGATATTGAAAAGGGAGAATGGGTGTGTGTAATTAAAGTTGGGGACTTTAGCACTGCAGAAAAATGGGAGATTTCTCGAGTAGATGGGATCTCTTCCATAAATGGATGAAAGAAATATTCATACTGCACTGAAGAGTGTAAGCCAACAAATCTTGTGACTTTGAAGTAAAAAAGAATGTGGAGAAAATATGAAAAGCGCATTTTAAACTTGTATGGCAAAAACTACAAGTTGAGACAATTATGCAAGCACGTTTCACCCGACTAAAATCAGTAGCATGTTTGTTACGAGCCAACTTCTAGAGAACCAATGACTTATAAAGAGAATGGAGTAGTTTCCACCAAATAAGCTTCGCCAAAGCATTGTAGGAAAAACATAACAAATATATAAATTATCTTATTTGGAAGTCACAGTGCAAGAAATTTAATAGCCTCAAACAACATGATTTGCAGAGGACATAGTCGGGATATATATGTGTCTTACTGTCGTTGAGATGTCATAGAAGACAGGGTAAAAGGAATATAAAATAGTGCTGATACATAGACATCCATAGGTGGCATACACCCCTTAAACCCCCCACACATAAATGCAACATGTGGTAATGTGGATCCCACACACAAACAAACTCAGCTTTCTGACAATTTCTCTTATCTCTTCCGTCTTTCTTCCTTCACGGTTTCAGTTCTCTCATCTCTTTCTCCTTCTTCTTTCTCCCTTTATCCCACTCCAACCACAACCACCATCGACCTCTGTCACCATCACCACTTCCATTCTCTCTTATTCTCTCTACTTTCTCTCCCTTTGCCTTGAATCTGACCTCACCACCAGCGACCATCCATGTAACAGATCTGACTACCACAAACCACTGTCATCACCTCCCTCTCCACCACCATCGACCGAAATAAAACGAAGAAGAAGAAAGAGTGGTAGATCTGAGACGACCGTCGTTGGTATCGTCGTCGTCGCAGGTGAGATAACTGGACCAGATCTGAGACGACCGAAAATCCAAAAGGGCGACGGCGGTGTAGATCTGACGTCGCCAGAGTATATTTGGAACCAAATAACAACAAAAACACCGGTGGTGGTGAAGTACGAACACAGGTGAAGGTCGACGGCGACGTCGGTGATGGCGGTGATTAGAGATGGTGATGGTGGCGATAGAGGTCAGAGACTGCGGTAGAGAGAGAATGGGAATGTTTGAAGGTTTGCTTCACTGTTTCATGTTGTAGAGGAGGAGGATGGGAGAGAGTGAGAGAATTTTAAAAAAGGGTGAAATTACTAAAATACGCTACCACGTAGGGTGTGTACAGGAGTAGTATGGGAAAAGGTGTTTATCTATATTTTTCTAATATAAAATATGTTGCTTCTCTCCATGGTAGACTCAAGAGCATTGATGACCTCATCATGAATATCATCGGAAGATAAATTTGGGTTATCGAGCCATTTATCTTACCGTATGTTGATTGAAGTGTCATACCAGATACCAAGTGTTTTTACGATGGTGATGAGAAATCTAAACTTAGAAAAATAATCCATGAATCTTTTGAAGTCATAAATTCCACCAATGATTCAAACCAACTAAATCGTTGAGCTCAACTTTTTTTCTTTTGATCCATGCACATTTTGGTTGCACGTCATGAATCGTTGATCATAAACATTAAAGTTATAAACTTACACATAATGAATCTTTATCTATTCACATACCCACTTTATTAGTGGGATATTTATGTCAAATATCCAATATCTATCTTCCTTTCCTCATATTTTTACTAATATGAAACAACTAAATTATTATCTCACTTTCCATTCATTTTCATTCATATAACTTTTTCTCCTTTTACTTTCTTTCCTCATACTCTCTTTTCCAACCCAAGTATAACATAAAACTTGTGAACTCGGTTAAAGAATCGAAGTTCAATTCTACTAGAACCGACCTAATTTTGGTACATTTGAAAAAGGATATGGATGCACAATATCATTTTTTTTATTCCGTATTTGATAATTTAAGCCGCCCCTACCAGGGCCGTTCTTTGGAGAGTGCAAAGAGCTCAATCGAGCTGGGCCTCGTAAAGTGATGAGCCAAGAAAAAAATTATTGCTTAATATCCCCACCCCCACTCAAAAAAAAAAGATAAACATGTTTTATGTTTCAATTTCTAAGTAAAAAATAAGGTTCCATGTTTCTATTTCCAAGTTAAAAAAACACGTCTTCGGTAAAAATAATTGCTAATTTTGATTTGGTGGCTAATAACCATTATACGAGTGTTATTTTCAATTTAAATAGAAAATTAAACTTTTAAAAAAATTGTGCGTTTTTTTTATTAGAGACCTATTTTTACTATGAGAGCCGAGCCTCCAACCCCTACTCACCCCTACTACTGCTTTCAACGTCAGGCTCATGTAGTAGTATTTTGTGTACGTCCTTTCCAGTTCATAATTTGTAGCAAAATCTAAGTGTAAAACCTTCAATATGATTTTTTTTTTTTTTTGAAGCAAAACCTTCAATATGATTAGGAGTCGGTTGTTGTTGAAACTTAGAAACATTTTTTTTTGCGCCAAGTTGAAACTTAGAAACATTTTTTTTTGCGCCAAGTTGAAACTTAGAAACATATAGAACCGTGGCACCTTAAAGATAAACACGTTTAATTTGTAATCGTTGTCTATTTCTTCCTCTCACTTTTTGTTTTTTGAAGGAATCTTCTTCCACTCACTATTTAGGCGTCTTTTTGTTTTTCAATTGTCTTCCATTTATTATAGAAAATAACATAGACAGTGATGTCAAGTGTATAAGAAAGAATGCTTGAGTCATGAAAAAAAGTTTAAAGAATGCCATATGCGTTCAAATCAACTTTCCCTTATCTTGACATTTTCCTTGTACCATTTATTATTTATGTTCACCTTTTTGTTTCGATAAATTGAACTATACGAAATTGATCGATCTCTCTCTGAAAAAATCAAAGGCTAAAAAATATGGTAAAAATTTCTGCAAATATGTCTCGTTTTGGTTTTAGTCTCTGTGATTTTTTTTTTTGCAGTTTTTGATCCCTTTTACAAGGACCTTTTTAAAAATCAAAATATTTTGTAGGGACTATTTTTCTATAAAATAAGTTCAGTCATCATGTGTCATGTGTGCAAATCATCACAAAAGTGGGACCAGTGACCAAAACCAAAATGAAACATATTTGCAGATACCAAAAACTAATTTTTTTTACCAAGGACTAAAACTAAAACGAGACATATTTGCAAGGAGCAAAACCATATTTTAGCCAAAATCAAATGAATTTAACGTACAAAATGTGTATCACCAAAATAATGTATTCCCTCCATTTAAAATAAGTGCCGTTTTAGTCATAAAAATTTGTTTTTCCGTTTCAAAATGAGTGTCGTTTTTGCCAAAAAATTGTTTTAAAATGAATGTCACTTTCAATTTCCAATGCAATAATAATATATTTTTTCAAGTGTACCCTTCAATTGATATTATATACATTACTTCCAAAGTATTATTTTTTCTTTAATTAAAAACAAACCAATAGTTAATTAAGATAATTTGGTAAAACAATATCTCTCTTTATTTTAATTAATATATTTCTTAATATTTAAGTCAAAATCTTAAACGATATTCATTTTAAAACGGAAGAAATATAAGATATAAAAATTTCACTTTATATAATTATTAAGGGTAATGTTAACATGTGGCCTTATGACATATGTTAAGAAACTCAAAAGAAGAAATATTTCCTAAAATTTTATGCATTTAATTAATTAAAAAATTAAAGAGTAAATGCAATACACATATTTCAATAAATTATTTTTATATTTGAATCATTAACTTGTGTCTTGTGGCATAAGGTTTCCTATTATTAATTGATACTACTAGTGAGATAGAGAGTAATTAATAAGAATGGGAATTACTTGGAAAGTTTCAGGTCAACATTTTGGGTTGGAGGGACGTCACGGATGGAATCAGGGAAGAAAAGCCTGAGTTGAAATTGTTTCCCACGCGCACAGAAAAGTCAAAACAATGCATGGCTTTTCTCCACTGTGGTCAGCGGCTACATATATGTTGTGCAATGCAATGCATGCAACTCTTTATTGATTCAACAATAAAAAGTGTACTTCTCATTTTAACACTCTTTCAAAAGACTCGCACTTTTTGTTTTAAAAAAATAAAGTGTTTGATATATAGACTAGCAGTATAGATTCTATCTATAAAAATAATAACACTTCGATTTCTTCGAGAAGTCACTCTATTAATTTGAATTTTGAAGTTCAATCGAGAGTTACCAAGTGTTGTTTTTGATATTATAATTATTGGTAATTTTTATTTTTCTTTTGTGAATTACTAGATAGACCCTATACATATAGAGTGGTGTCAACAACACTCTCTTCAACATTTTCTTAAATACCCACTCACTTATTAGGTTAAATGAAGGTGGGTCTCATACTTTAAAAATGAGTCTCAAAGTGGTAAGATGAAGATTGACTTCATCTAATAAAAGAGTTAGTATTAGAGAATATTGAGAGTAGAGTGTCCATAACATTTCTCATATATAAACCAACAACTTTTACTGATGGGACTCATAGCAATTAATTAATTAATTAATTAAAAATCTAATTATCCCTACCTATTGCAGCATAATTCAAACCCCTTGATTAAAAGTATCATTCACGCGTAACTGTAGAGATTAATCTTCTCGATGTAACTAAGATTTATTTAAGAAAGTAATCTCTGGTAACAAATATTTTTCCATAAACACCGACATGAGATCTTTCAAAACCTTTTAAATATATACGCTCAATGTGCAGCCGCGCCCATAGATTCACTTTTCAAGAAAAATATGGTGTTTAAATCTTTGGGTTCTTGGACTTGAGAGCCATGATTCACTCTAACATCTTTTTAAAGAGAAAAAAAATACCTGTACAACCATTTTTTAACAACTTTTGTGATAACTTTTTCTTTCATATTCACATTGTGTTTTTACTTTCTTTCTAATTTTTGTGTAAATACTTTATTTTCTTTGTAAATTTATGGTTGTACATAAATTATCATGCATACGGTTGTTCAAATAACTCAACTATTCTATAAAATGAGAATAAGCGGCGTTTGTTGGGATATGAAGGGAGTCATGGGGACCGCCCACATCAAACAAAACAATCGCACAAACGAGAGAGACACCACACTCTTACCAAAACCTTAAAGTCATGGACTTATGGGTACTCTCGTTATAAAATGTTCAACTTTTACTTTTTTTATGGAATGTAAGACATATAACTCACATTTACACACAACATCATTCACTTAATCACTTTCAATTATTTTAAAATATGTTAATATTTTGATACAATATATGTTAATTTATTTGTTTATAAGGACATAATAATTAAATCAATATTCAACTAGAATCTTTCCATATATACTATTTGCTGAAATAATTTTTTTTGTTCTGAATGGAAAGCAAATTACTTTTTTACGAAATGGGAAACAAAGTTTTTTTTGTGTGACAAAAATGGGAAAAAAAAGGTAAGTAGCAGACTTTAACAAACAAATTATTTATCTAAATGACCAGATATAGTCTGTATCTAGTCCGAAGCAATTTATTTATTGTAAAATGTGTTGACGGGCTACGGTCTAAATACTGTGCTTTTCTTTTTAATTAATTGACGGTCAAATATCCATACAAGTTGTTGTTAGATAATTTGTCAAAAAAAGTTGTTGTTAGATAAACCTTGCCATGGTTTGATACCTTGTGTTCAAACTTCAAACCATTATTATTTCGAAAGGAAAAAAGAGAGACGGAGTATACTTTAATGAAGTTGCTTTCAACTAACATTTCTCTTCTCATAATGCAACCAGGAAGTATTTTTTAAAGTAAAATAAATTTTGACCGGCCACAGAAACAAGAAAGACAGTTTTTTTAAGACATGTAGCTTAATAGTACAAGGGTTGTGAAAATGTGGTAGTCCAAATAGATCCGCCAATCCAATAAAATTTAGGTTATTACTCCTCTTATTTATACTATTGTTTACAAGATTCTTAATTATAAGATTCTTTTGATAAAATCACGAAAATTAAGAAAATTGATGGTAGTATTAAATTTGTTTGTAATTGCTATTGTTTTACAATTATCTCAGTTGATTTATATTTTCAATATAGTATTTATTGTTGAGTGAAGAAAAATATGTAAAATAAATAAGAGTATGTAAGTAAAGAAATAATTAATGTACTTAGAAATAACAAAGGAGTATTATATAAAGGGACAATTTTTTTTTCCAAAAGGGTCTTATAATTAGAGACGGAGGTAATAATATACCCCCTCCGTCCCGCAATAGATGACTCATTTGAAAATATATAATTTTGACCCAACTTACTTTGACCATACTTTTCTACTAATATACAAATATAAATAATATCATATAAGATGTCGTTAGATTTGTCTCGATGAGTATTTTCAAAATATCAAATTTTCATAATTTTTTCTAATATATTATTCAAGATATTTAAGCTCAAAATTATACATTGACGTCATGCGTAATAAGGTCAACCGTATCAAGTATTAAGGGACAGAGGGAGTAGTTGAAACTTGATTATAACATCACATGAGTAATAATCATTAATTAACGAACATTCTAAAAACACTTATTTGTAAACTACATTAGATGTAAATTACATCTAATGCAGTAATGAAGTTCAAGTTTCGGGAGAATCATTTTATTGTGTAGCTAAAAAAGTGAAACCAAAGAATACAAACCCTTTTGTTATTAATAATTACAACTTTTATATCTAGATGTATAGCCTTTTTCGTAAACTTGAAATATTATCTTCTTTTTTTAACTAAATTCAAAGTTTACCATATAGCCTTTATGTATAAATTAACAATAAAGGTGCATACAACATTGCACTTATCTATATCGAAAAGTAGCTTTTATGTATAGGGTGCAACAAAATCATTATTTTCTTATCTAAACTAAAAAAATCTTTTTG
>Ga0315915_1000872_pt1 | contig 34013 bp, 18 predicted proteins | sample MpolbnodulesMG_FD_207738 | JGI IMG/M metagenome (GOLD analysis project Ga0315915, IMG submission 207738) | Medicago polymorpha root nodule microbial communities from Los Angeles, California, United States - branched nodules | ecosystem: Host-associated > Plants > Roots > Nodule | place: USA...
GTGAACACTACTAATTTGTTTACAATTTATATCAAATTAACTAATATATTAGACTTTTTTGAGAGATATTAGGACAATTTTTTGAATTCATTCTCAACTCCTTGCCTCCAATTGATAGATGTTCAATGTGAATGTGATATAAATATATAGTATTCTTTTCTTTTCCTTCTCCTATGGAAAAAACATTTTGTTTTGTTAACACTCATTGTATTGTAAAGGTGTTGAATATTAAATAATTATAAAAAATAACAAAATTATCCTTTGGATTGAATTGCATATACCAAATATAGTGATCTGAAGAAGTCTAAATATATACAATTTGGTAAAGCTTAACTCTTTTTTTTAATATTTAATTTAATAAAAGTTGTGATTTTTTTAGGGTTTATAAAAGTCGTGATGATATGAACTTAAGAGTCCAATTTGTTCAAAGAGCAATCAAAACTTATATACACTCCTCAAATTCAACCTCTTTCATTTTTTAATTAACTTATGTAATTTATTAATTAACCTATATAGTTGATAACCAAGAGTTTGTTTAACAATTCAAGCATGAACAAACAAGATATATAGACTTCTACTCATCAAACAAACTCTGAAGTATAAAAATTAAGCTTTTGGTGCACAATATATATCTAAACATAAAATATCACGATTCATAATATAAGAGCTCATTTATTGATCATTTTTTCCACAAGTCTTGTATTTTTTTCATTTGATTTAAGTATGTGAGACATTTGAAATATTTTCTCTATATGTTTTTAGGTTGGAGACATTTCTAACTTGGAGATAGAGAAATCAGATAAAAAGCAGACACTGAAGAAACAAAACTTGGATATGTTAAGCCAATCTGAGCTTGATCTCTTCATGGTAACACTTTTTCATTTTTTCTCTCTCTTTTTGACACAAACACCAATGAATGAATGAATGTTTTTAACAGAATAGTTATTTATATGTCTTTGTGATGGATTAGATGTGTCAAGTACTGAAAAGTCAGTCAAATATAACATGAAAGATGACACAATATAGGAAATTAAATCCATTGATTGATGGATACTTCATGGTTTTGGTTAAAGGATGTGTCTATTCCTAATATTGAATGAGACTCTACACTGTGAAAATTTAGCATAGTTTTTTGTTCCAATTCCATGATTGTGACATTTTTTCTATTTGTCTCTGTGTTTGTGCATGCTAAGTCTTCAGATGTATCATATCATGTCTTTTCACATTTACTTTAGGCCGAAAAGGTTAGCAGAGGATATTTAATTTCTTAGCATCTATGTTATAAATCCAAAAAAAAAAAAAAAAAGTAATCTACTTCCATATGTGATGATAAATTTAATATTTTTCAGTATTGTATTTCTAGTGTTCTAAATAATTATACTTATAAATAGTCAAGTGATTGAGTTCAATAAATTAATAAATTTTAGTTAGTTAGACAAATTGTTCAAGAAAATTCTTGATATATATCAAATCTTGTTAATATAATCATTGGTCAGATTATATTTACCTTCAATCAAATTCTAGATTTATCGAGAACTCTTTCTCTAAAAACCGGAGGGTTTAAGACAAAGTAAAATACTAAGAAACGATTTTACCAAATAATTTTTTATAAATTAGGATGTAAATCCAATTATATTAGCATTTACTTTTTTGAATGGCAATATTTAGTTTTTTTAATCAAAATCAATACATGGCATATTTACTTTTTCTAAACTAGTTTCTAGTTGGGATCTAGTTAGATATTATGTTTAATTTTTTTAAAAGGATATACTTTAAAAGATTGATATATAGAAAGAAATCAGAATCTTTGTGGCTAATGCTGGTCTTAATTAATTATAAACCATTAGATTTTCAGAAAAGTGTTATTATTACTGAAACATTGTCTTTAAGAATGTACACTTTTTGAAACAAGTAGTACTATCTTTAATTCACTATGTTATAGAACTTTAAATAGGCAGCATCATCACTTTAAATTGCACATTTTAGGAGAATCATTTGACTCATCACAATAACTTTTATGATTTTTGAAACAATTGAGCTCCAAAACTTTATAATATGGCAGTGTTTGATTTTTCATTCCCAGTTCCTCATACTAATATTATAGATCTATAAGAAACGAAAGTTTCATTTGTAATTTTTATCTTTGTTTACTAAAACATACATTATATGTTTAGAAAATAAAATTCATGATAAAGTAAAAAAAAAAAATGAAATTTTACCAGCTATTCTTTTTCCCTGGCTTCTATATTCATCTCTGCTACCATAAACAACCAAAAATTTTACTATGTCATGAATTGAACCATTTGGTGTTGACTTAAAACTTTGAAGTGTGTTTCTCCTCAATGTCACATGTTCGATTCTCCTCAATGTCAATTTGGACAGACTAGTATAACTTCTTCAAAATAAAATACACTTTTTTTCTTTCGCCAGAAAAAAAATCTCGACTAATAAAAATCATATGACTTGTATTTCAAGTTATGTTTTAAAATAGTTTTATCAGATACTATCCAAAAATAATAATAGTTAGACTTGAATCGTCCGATTTTCATCCAACCATTATGATTAACCGACTGAATATGTGAATGCATACATGATTCTCATGACTACAAATCCCTAAAACGCCAATATTAGTATTTTCTCATGTCAAGCCTATAAAATTGGTAGTTTTACAAGTTGCAATATATATTAATATAGAAAATTGATCGGTTATTGCAGGATGTACTCATTCCGTCTCAAAATAATTGTCTCTTTGGCTTTTTTTTTTCTCTTTTTCAAAATAATTGTCATTTTAAAATACAAATGCGACATTTATTTATTTTTCTCCACTATTATACCCTTATTTATTGAATTTCATCTAACTTAACTACTCCATTAATTACAATTAATAAGAGTATTTTAATAAATGATATTAATTTTATCTTTAAAATCAACACAATTAATCATTTTCTTAATAATCGTGTACAAACCTTAAACGACTAATATTAATAATGCACATGTACACCCTCAATTGATCATAAAAATGTTGGATCATTAATTAAGTCTTTGATTTAAATTATATCTACTTTAACAATATACATGTACAAATGATGATGTATGATTGGTTGACAATGAAAAAAGTTTTACACGGTAATGAATCAAAATTAATCTTGTGAATTTTATTCAACCAATATATGCAGGAAGCATATTGTTTGGCACTTAGTAAGCTAAAAGAAGCAATTAAGGAACCACAACAGAATTCCATGGCATTCATAAACAACATGCATTCACAACTTAGGGAACTAACTCAGGCAACTTCATCTCAATCTACTGAATCAGCTGCTACTACATCTTCAAGTGAGTGCACATTCAGAAGAAATCCAACAATTTAGAGGTTGATGACTTGATTTTCAGTAGTGTGGTTGTGCATGTAATATCCTAAGATAGGTTAATTAATTAAGGTTTCAATTATTGTCAAATTGTCATGCCCATGTTTGAAATTTTATTTTATGTGAAATTAATGGGTAATGAATGTTATTAATTAATTAATCTATAGTATTTCGCCTTATTTCATTAATGACTTGCAGTTGTTATCAACTATTTCCTTCCCTTTTAGTTTATGGATTATTATTTATATGTACAGAAATGCTATAAATACTCTCTCACTTTCAGTTCCTCAAAAATAATTTTCCAAAAAAAATAAATAATTTAGACATAAGAAGGATCAAATTTGCTTGAAATTTGTATGAAGATTTAACTCTCAATATTAATGGTTGATTATTGGTTCAGATTAAGTTTGCAAATTTAACTCTCCAATTTGATAATTTGAACGTTCAAGAATTAGTTGATAATGTCCAACCGGTGAAATCAGAATGTTCATTGAAACTCAATTAAGTTAATATGTTTTGCCGATGTTGTCAATCGAATGAGGATAGAAAAACCGAAAAATCATAAAATCGCAATCGAATGATTTTACTAAACCACTTTTGTAGAATTGGTATAGGATAGCAAAATTAAATATCGTAAAATCGCAATCAAGATCAATGTATTCTACCAAAACAAAAATAATGCTAAATATATGGTATAAATTACATATAATTATAAATGACTCAAAGTTTCACGTCCACAAAATACTTATACATGAATGACTCCAAGTCTATGTCAAACTACTTAAAGGAAAATCCTAGATGCCTGACAAAATACTTGATTATAAGTGAGTAAGTGACTCTTAAGTTTCAAGGCAAGTGGGAACGATGATGGATTAAAGATGAAATGGAAGAAACGGTGATGGATTGAAGAGGAAATGGAAGGAACGAATCTAGTTAGATTTGGTTCATTTTGAATGGAATCGTAATGTGAAGAGGCGTCCGGTGAAAGAATGAAAAAATGTTGGTTTTTATGTATTTATAAAACTGGGTTAAAGGTTAAAAAAAAAAATCAGGTCAATGGACTAACCGGGTCAAAATTTAAACAAATAAAAAAATCTCATAATCCTTCAAATTCATGTAAAAACCGACGATTTCACGATTTTACCACGATTTTGCTTGTTTTGCGATTTTGTAATGGATTTCAAACTACAAAGGTGAGTAAATTGCAAAATCATAGGATTTTGCGATTTCAATGTGATTTTGACAACAATAGTTTAACCGTTAATTATATTGATGATTTTCATTAACTATTTAAGCCCAAACACTTGGTTAGATATTATTTTTCAGTTTGAAAGAGAAGAAAAATATCTTTATCGATAAAATTATTACAAAACATGTCCTCTGCTTATACAGTAACCATAAAAATATAGCAACTTTAACTTCTTAGTAATAGTTCATACTATCGCACTACCAAAAAAATAGTTCATACTATAGTATTATTTTATTTTATTTTATATCCACTATTTTGCAACTGAATATTTTCAATCACATCATCACTGTCATGTGATATGTGTGTCTGTGAGTGAAGCTTTTCTAACATGGGATGGCACTAGTGGGGTGACATATTGGTGAGGTCAGGGGCACTGTGCAATCATCTATGTCAACCAAACTCAAGAGTAGACATCCCTGAAGCAAGGGTACTCCAAACATGGAGAAGTATCAGTATCGGGTATGTATCCGCATCGGATACGCATACGATACTCTTAATTATATATGAAACTATATCGGATACGTGTATAATACTCTTAATTTCATTGTAATTGATGTAGCAAAGACGTACCGGTAGTAAAAAATTAACCAAAATTATTTTGCTTTTTTATTGTATTTCAATTCTCTCTTTTGCTTTTGATGAAAATAGTAGAGGGGGTGCAAAAAAAAGTAAAACTTTTAAGCAACATGATGATAGAAGTTTCTTTAAACACATGATCAAAATACAAATAGTATTATACTATTTTTTTTTGTTATAATTAATTTTTTTCCAAGCATGTTTTTACAGCAACGGTGATACTAATTCACTGGAAAATTCTTTTTTTAAAATTTTATATCAACGTATCCGTATCTTCTTTTTTTAAATTTTGCTGTATTTTTTTGTCAAGTACTTTAATGGCTAGAATTCACTTTTTTTAAGGTGAATAAGTAGGGTGTCCGGAATTCGAACCCCAAGCTCTGCATATAATAATGCATGTTCCTGTCAACTGAACTATGTTTACGAGGACTAAATTTTGTTGTATTACGTACCGGTACCTATACACATACCGGGCACCATACCCGTACATATGCATCATAGGTAGACATTGAGTTAAAAAAAATTGACACTGTTCAATTTTAAGTATTAAAGAAAAGAGTATATTTTCGTTTCACTTTGTATGAGGTAAAAATGAACAACACAACGAACATCACAACTAAGAAGAAAAAACTTCATCAACGTGAATACCACTTATTTAGATTTAAAAAAAGGAGAAAATAGATGTAGAGGATGATTCTAAACAAAAAAATCTAAAATCATCCATCTCCAATAGAAGGAGAAAAAGAACTTAGGAAGAAGACGGATTTTTTTTTTAAAAGAAAAAAACTTTTAAGGGTGAACCTCATATACAACAGAAAAATATTTTAAAATTTGAATATCTTGACTAACATTTTTTTTTTAAAAAGTAAGCCGTTAATTTTTTTACTATTATTCTTTTTTACCGAAGAAATGTTTCTAAAGTTAAATTAATCCTATGAAGCACGGACACTCTTCGGATTAGGCGTATTTCGATGTCAGACACGTGTCGTGTCCGACACTGACACGACACCGATACCTGTAATTACACTGAATTATGTGATTTTTTCAAATTATTAGTTATGTCGGCGTGTCAATGCCTGTGTCGTGTCTGTGTCCGTATCCGTGCTTCATAGAATTAATCTAATTTTTCATGTGAAATTTACTTTTTCGACTGTTATGTAAAAGTTAGTAGTAGTCCGAAGATTTCATGGTTCTAGATGTCACTATAATTGATGATGATATGTGAACTACACAATAAATTAACTTATTATAGAGCTAATTGTGTTACTGTTAAGCAATTTACTAAACTAACAAACTAATACTGACATAATATAATATTTTGTTCTACAACAAAAACATAAGGTACATTGTCAATGTAAAATAGTTTCACACCAACATCTAACATCTAATATGCATCTTGTATTCTGCCAAACTACAGTGACATTTTGAAATTAATTATATGACGTGATTGAGGCTCGTTTGTTATAGCTTTTTCCAAACTAGATTTTTGTAGTGTAATATGTTTTTGTTATAATTTTTTTAACAAAGAAATTTTCAAGAAAAGCTTCGAATGAAAAATCCGTTTGAATAGCTTATCTTAAAATGTCATTCTAAGTATTTCATCATTTTGTTTAAAAAAAATTTGGATACTAAACACAAAGAAGATTTTTTTGGGGGAGGCTTGGATAGAAGGAAAATAAATTGAGTTGGTTGGGAGAAGGTTTGCCTTATGAAAGAAGAGAAAGGCCTTGGAGTTAAAAATTTGTAATGTTTCAATTTCTACTGCATGACTTATCCAGGCTGCTACTGCATGTTCGGTCTCAGGCTGCAATGTCGGATCGGATTCTTTCGTTTGGTTGCTGGAAACGTCGAAAAGATAACAGGCAAAAGCTGCTATGATTTGATGTCTAGTTTTCGGGATGTAGAGGCAGCAGACGGCGTTTTCTTGTCAGCGGTTAATCGACTTTGGTCAATATGTGCTTTCGGATAGAGACTACTTCAAGACAAGGTTTCAACAAGAATGGAATTGTGGAAAAGAGGAGTGATCAATGACATTCATCAACAAAGTTGTGTCTTTTGTTTCAATAAAATTGAGACGACGGGACATTTGTTTGCAAAATGTCCGAATACGAAGGAGATTTGGAGATCGGTTTTTAATTGGATGAAGTCGAATCCAATAAGTTAGGAGAGAAGAGTTGTTAGATAATTTCTTGGTTTTCAACTCGGTTCGTAAGGGGAAGAGAGGTAAAAAAGTATCACAATTGATTTGGTTAACAACGGTGTGGTGTATTTGGTTGGAATGAAACGATGTTCTCTTCAATGCAAAAGTGGCAAATATCTCGGAGTTGCTGGATCGCATAATTCATTTGTCATGGTCTTGGTTTTTTAGTAGGGAGGGGAGAAACAAATATATTTTTTTCTCGGATTGGTTGAATAATAGCTTAAAAGCTTCTAGTATTGTCATCCGAGAGCGGTTTTTCTGAGTTATTTTCTGCATAGTTTCGCTGAAGTAGGTCTGCGGCAATATATTTTCTGCAGTTTCTGCATTATTCAAGCATCTGCAAGATTGTGAAGTTTCTGCATAATTCATCAAATGTTATGTGCTTTAATGATAGAGGTGTGAGGGCATTTCGTTTCAGTTTCTATAATCAAAGGGATGGCTGGATACTGTTTTTGTTTTTATTTGGTTCAATATTGTGATATGTTTTGATAGTACCACACAACAGATATGGCGCCAAACTAATCGAGCCATCGATAACTTAACAAAGAAGTCAAGGCTATAGGTAAACATGTATACGAAAAATGATTGATCCAACAAACGGGAGTTGATTCCATAAGGATTAGATTAGACTCTCACAATACGATGAACCAAAGTTCAAATTCCGGTTGAAAGAGGTGTCTACATTTAGTGTCTGATACACTTTGAATAAGATTACCAAAATAAAATCACCTAAGCCTTGATAACAGAAAAAAAATATATCCAGCTAAAAAATCACATATTTGAGGATGCCATGAAAGTTGAGGATAATGGTAATCTTTCAACAATTTTATACACTTTTTTTGAGAACACACTTTTATTACTCCTAATATAAAACAATTCACAATATTTTTAGAAGGACAAGTATCAATTTATTAGTAATCAAAGAAAATAAATATCCTTCACCACTTCATTTGCATGAGCTATATATAAAATACAAGAAAAGTTTATTAATTTCATTGCATTTTTTTAATTAGAAACCATGCTTTCACTTTCTTTCACAAAACCATCTCCTGTCCAGTCCTTATCAGATTGCAAGCCTTTCTTTATGGCTTTCCTTTGCTTAATTGCTTCTTGCTGCCTATGCACCAAGTCGGTGTGTGTAGTAAAATACTGAAGAGAGGCCCTGTGATTTTTATTCAAAACAATTTAAAAATAAATAAAGGGGAGAGAAAAAATCAACATGTTTTTCTTTATTGTTTGTACGAGAAAATTGTAAAGCATGTATTTATAGTTTTGAAATCATACCCTCTGAAATCTTCTATTGATGTGAAATTGTGCTTTTTCATGAAATCTTTTAGTTCAAGAGAAAGCTTCTTCACAAGACCATATCCATGCATCATAACACCAGTGCACACCTGCAATTTAAACAAGATCATATACTATTAGATAAAACTCAGATGTATCCTCCTACCAGGGACAATCCTGTTTAAGACCGAAGAGCAACAGGCTACGAAACACTGACATAGACACCAGACCTGGCATTAACATGTAGACACTAGTAATAATAATTTAAAACGCTCATATACTTTTAGATGAAATACACATTTATTCTCCTTGGGACAATCCTAATCAAAGCTGAAGAGCAAAAAGCTATGAAGCCCTGATACAGACACAACACCGACACAGGTAATAATTTAAAATGAAAGTGGTTGAAGGTAACCACATAAGTTGGTGTTGTCTTGGTGTCACCTTCAATAGAAAGTGTAGGTACCACATACGAAATAAGGATAGGACCTCTCAAAAGTAGTTTTGTTTTTCACAATGAAGTGAAGAAGGGACCTTCCATTAAAGAGTATCGCAGTATGTACATACCTTCCCCACTTGCAAACCTAAGCATGCTTTCATTAGGTCAACCCTATTGAGTGTAAGAATCTCATCTACTTGAATCATTTTTTTCATTGCAGAGAGCATGCAAGATACCGCTATTCCCAAGTAACCAGACAAAGAATCAGGGAATCCACGTTCAATATCAAGGATCAAATTGAGAAGGTATTCCCTTTAACAAGGAGAAAAGGGGTGGACCAAAGGATAGAATATCCTACCATAGTCAGTACCAAGACGGACTAAAAATATAGGAAGCACTGACACAGACACCAAGTGATTGAATGTAACCACATGTGTCGTGTCGGTGTCTGAAACTGACACATGTCGGACAACGAATACGCCTTCAATATAAAGTGTTGGTGTTACAAGGCTAAAAGGTGATTCTTTCATCATACCTGGACAGTATTTGCACCAAGAAGAATAAACTCAGCAGCATCACCACCAGTCTCAACACCACCAATAGCAGAAAGTGAATAGTTCTCACTATCAAACTCTGATTTCATCATTTTGGCAATACTCATTACCTTCCCAAGTGCTATCGGATGAACTGCTTTTGCAGAATAACCACCTGGAGTTGAGTACCTAACAAAAAAAAATTGACAATTTAGATGCTTTATTAAGATGACTGAAAAAACAAAACAGAACTATGAATTTGGTGTAAGTGAGATTGCGAACCCCTCAACACAAGGCTCAGGACGTAATGTATTGAGATTGATTCCCATGACGCTCATGATTGTATTTATAGCAGCTACTCCCTCGCATCCTGAACTTAGAGCAACCCTTGCTGGCTACAAACAGAAACATCCTCGAAATAACTAACATGATAATCATGAAAGACTGAAAGTGTAATTCACATCTGCTAATTAAAGGGAAATCAGAACAATTTCACGTGCAAAAGGGTAGTGAGAAGAACATAAAGCTTGTTTGGTTGGGGGATGCCTGCACTCGGCAATCTCATGAATTCATGCAGTCAACACATTGGTGGTCGTTGGATCGAGATCAGACGGTCCAAATGGTACTGCAGATTCTGATTTATTTATTTTTTTAATCTAAAATATCGAGCTAGAAATCTGGATTGTCCGATCTTGATCCAACGGCAACTGATGTATTGACTGCGTGAATGTGTGGCAACCGATCTTGATTTGTCTTTTCACAGAATCATTTTTTTGTGAAGAAAGTCATTTTTAGGAATTCTTCAGATATTTGGGTAATCTGTTTTTAAAAATCAGAATCTATAAATAATCAGTTTCCGACTTACTTTGAGAAACTGTTACGAATAGTAAACAACTTCACTAAAAAATTGTCCGAAAAAAGTAATCACTTTTTTACACAATCTAAATATGACTTGTTTAAAGTTTAAATGCACAGGCCTTTATTTTTTGAGAAAAACAAATATCATCTTTGCATGCTCACATAAGTCAGGGAGGCTTCTTAAAACACAATTTTCAAGTTTTTACGTATGTGACAAGCAACTAAAAATGATGCAATGAATCCACCATTCCATGAACAAGCAATCAGAAATTTCAGTGATATTATAAACCATAAATTAGATAATTGAACAAGTTTCCACTTAAACACCTTAAACTATGGTTAAAGTACAATTATAAAAGGACATGATTCAATACCAACCTGTGAAATATCAGTTATGTTGGGAGTCATCTTAGCCCAAACAGGAACTGTAGCTTTTGCATTTATCCATCCACAAACTTCTTCAAGAAGAGCACAATCTTGCCCAACAGCAGCACCCATTTTGCGCTCCGGCATACCATGAGGACATGAGAAGTTTATTTCAATTGCATCCTAAAAGAATATCAAAAATTTCAGCAGTCAGATTTTCCAAGATAGAAAAAAACAGTGATTTAAAAACCGAACCAGACAGTTCAACCGGCTGAACCTTGAACCAGCTTTTACTACATTCGGTTATTTTGACGAATCGATCGCTGTTTTATCCTTGTTCAGGCCATTTAAAGAGGTTGAACTATAACACGAAGGTCTCGCCGGATCGATGTCTAGTTCGGTTTTTAAAACATAGGAAGAAATATTCAACTTCTCAAACTTGACCAAGAAATACATCTTACAACTCCAGTTTGTTCGACTCTATCGATAAGCTCCTCCCATGCGGCTTTATTGTACTCTTCCATGATTGAAGCGATGAGAATTCTATCAGGGTACTCCTCTTTTAATTGCTTAAATTCTTTCAACATGATTTCAAGCGGTCTATCACTGATAAGTTCAATGTTCTGCCACCCAATAATTTCTCCTTTTGCAGATCCATTTGCATTAGCCCGTAACCGGGCATAACGAGGAGTTACATTTATAACTTTTGCTGCATCAAGTGATACCTAGCAAAACAAATAATCAAATTTTATTGCAATCATTCAAATTACAAATATTGAATAGTATTTCAGATCAAAAACATTGAAAGTTGAGATATTTCATAAAGTCTGAAATAGCAACCATTTAAGTCCTTCTGTATTGATAAACTGCTTAACTAAGCACTTAAAGCATAAACGCTTATCATATAAATGTTGATGTATAAGCTATAAGCTACCTCATAAAGATTATGGAAATAAGCTAAAAACAGCTTACGGTCATATCATAAGATGTTCCTATAAGCATTGTATCACAAGTGTTTATATAGTAATTATTGCATTGAAAATTGTCGAATCAATTCATAAAAAGTAAAAAAAATTCCTTTTTTAGTTATAACTTCCTTTTTTGGTATCCTTAGCCAGTGTCGGGGCACCGGTTAGCACAATCCTATTATGAATAATTCACACCGCAAAGATTGCAATCTGCAATGCAGCATCCGCAACAGCCGAAATCACGAAATCATTATCGCAGCCTTGACCTCGACCGTTATTTAAAACCATGACAATTCCATTAATCAAGAACTGAAAACAAGTCTATAAACAAATTAATCCAACACAATATACAACTAACTTATAAATAAAAAACTCACAGTTTTAGCAATGACACCGCCCCAACCTTCATCGAAAGCTCTTTTCATTACAGTGTAATTCGTTCCTGGTGGACCTGATCCAATCACAAATGGGTTTGGCATATGCAAGCCATTAACAGTAACACTCAGATCAGGTTCTGAAGCTTGACTCTCAGAGGCAAAAACCTTGAACCCAACTCTACTAGGACGTGGATAAACCTTCTTGGACAAATTCAATGAAAACCCAGATACAGAATTACGAGTTTTCAACTGGGTCATCGTTAAATTTGCCATTTTGTAAGAAAAATTTGAACTTTCTGCAAAATCATACAAAAGGAAGAAGAAAACAGAAGAAGAAACAGAGGAAGAATAAAGAGTTGATTCTGAATCTGAGTTTGTGAAATATTAAAATATTGTATGGATTTTGATTAGTGATTGGAGAAAACGTGCAATTATGAATCACCGTTTGGATGAGTAAGCATTTGGAGGATTATCTGAAAATATTGTAAAGAATTGGACTTTTGCATGTGAGGGTGACTGTCACAGTATTATAGTAAGATTATTATAAGATTATGATTATGATTAAGGTTATGATTTGTAATTTTTGGTTGGAAAAAAGTTTTTGTGTGGGGATATAGAACTCATCAGAATCACGACTTTGTAGTTGTAGGTGAGACATGATAATTTTTTTTCTTTCTGATTTTGACATTTAATAATTAAAAATGTATTCAAAATTTTATGAAAAATACTTTTTTTTTTTAAAAAAAATTATCTATTAAAATTAAATGATTTTTAAGATAAACGGTTTTAAGTAGTTATTAGATTCCAAAACTAGACACCCTCCCTCATTTTAGTAGTTTTTAAATTTGCCAAAATTTCTCTCACACTACCTAAAATCCAAATCATCATAACTCTTGAATTTTTTTTGGTTCTAAATCATGCATTTTATATTGTTCTTAAGTTTTATTGTGTTTTTGGGTGTTGAATAAGTTCGGATTATATGATTTGAACTAGATTGTTACTGGTTTCAGATTATATAATTCGAACATGTTCATGATGTGCTTAAAACTATTTTTTATAAAAAATAATTAAAAAAGGGATATTTTTGTTGATTTGTATATATGATTTTGATTGTTTGAGATAGAGACTAACACATGGATTGGGTTAGAGGCACTAAAACTACCATGACTGCATCTTCTATGCTAGAGCGGTTACATCAGACCGAAGTGGCAAGCAAAATGAGCAAGGGTAAGGCGGGGGCAGATGCACGATCCCGATCCCCCAACCCCGTGTTGAGGAGGAAGTTTCAGATCATGATGAGGCTATGGAGAATGTCAATAATGATGTCCACCCGAATGTTGAGGAAGAGGAGTCAACTGACTTTGATTCATATCATGGTCGGTTATCAAACTTGTTTGTCCTCTCCCAATATGCTCGACATGTGGTCACCTGCATGAGAAAGGCATATGTAAGATATGCATTTTTCTTTGTACTGATGTTTTTGTATTCTTTGTACTTTTTATATTATTTATATGTATTACTAATATTTTATTTTTGTTTGTTGCAGTTCCGTCCCAATTTAAAGATTGTGAACAACGAGAAGAAGGTGGAGAATGGTGAGGGAGGATGGTTAAGTCATGGTTTAGATAGACCTTAGTTGACAGTGGCATGGTTGTCAAAATCGAAATCCCGCTAAAGATCATTTGGATAAAAAAAGAGCGTAGATCGTAGGATCGTAACAAAGATTGTAAGATCTCACCTAATTGACAAAATTATAAAAGAAACTAAATAAAATAACCTTTCATAAAAATAAAAATAAAAATCATTAATCATCATTCTCATTGTCTTAAACATCACCTAAAAACTTTCATCAAAAACAAAACATCATCCTAAAATTTCAATTTCTTAAACATCATAAAAATAAAAAAATAAAAACTAATTCAACAGGTCATTCAAAACATTCTGATCCCCAACATCTTCCATGACATCTTCATCTCCAAGTCCTTCAAATTCTTCATCAAGATTGTGAATCTCCTAGTCATTTTCGGCAGAGGTAGCTCTATTATCTCCTTCATTTTGGGTTCCTTCCTCAAAATCTTCACCTTTTATTGTAAGATCCGGAATTTCATTTTCAAGTGAACATTCATCATTGTTCACAATCCATTCATCATCAAAATCAATGGCATCAAGGCTATATTCTACTATCTTTCTAGATTTCTTATTCTTTGCCAATTTAGAATTAGTCATCACAAACACAACATCATTTATGGTCGCTTGTTTCAGACTATTTCTTTTCTTTGTATGCACCTAATAGCATCTACCTACATTAGTATATAGAAATTTGATATACTATTTTCACAACTTAAATTTGAAAGAAACTAACTATCTGAAATGCACTCTAATTTATTTCCCATCTGAATGAGCTACAAGTCACACTTCGCACACAGATTGCAAATCTTTGAAGTTTCGGATGCTCATCTCCGTATGACTCCCACCATTGTGCTAGAGTTTTGGTTTTAAGAAACCATTGCTACATGATAATTCTCTGCGTCAAAACATATAAAAAAGAAGAGAAGTTTCACAACCAACCAACAAAATATCATGATCTTGTACATCAATGACAATAGGACGCATAATCTATTGTTGAAGAAAATATTTGGGCATTTAAAAATAACAGTCCATCATTTTCAATACGAAATCACATACGGTCTAATTGCAGTGCCGCTAGCATTTTCATCATGTGCAATGTTTAAGCCAAGAATAAAGTATTACATTGGATTTAAGAGGAAAATGATTCAAAGGATATTTTATATGAATAAAATTAGATAGTAGATCACTACTAAAAAAACAAAAATTAGTGAGGGATATTTAGTGAGGGAAAACGTGAAATCCCTCTCTAATTCCGTCACTAAGTTTTGCGACTAAAGAATTTGTGAGGAATTTCATTTTTTCCGTCACTAATTTCCCTTGCTAATTTTGCTTTTTCTAGTAGTGGATTTACACACTCTTATCAACCATAAGTAACAAGCTTGCTATGCATTATCATCCCTTGAATGTATTGTTGGAGCTGGAAGAAATGAAAGCAGCAGTTGACCACTTTCACATGCATGACAAGGATTTTATTCATTGTTTCTGGTGCTCAAATTTTGTCAAAAGTTGCATGGTCATGAATCTACGAATCTACGATTTTGCACCAATGGCTGGTTTTGTGATTGGTCTTAACTATTGTGAAGAGTGGTCGTTGTCATCAACATCATCAAGAACATCATCATTTGAATCACTCTTTTTAAAAGGATTTGTGATTGATTAGTTTCTATGCTACATTCTTGTTTGAATATGTGCATTCGAGTTTCCTTAAAAGTGAAATGGTATGATCGAAAAAATCTTATGTAACCTCCGCATGGTTTCATTCAATCTTTAAAAGTGCTTCATACAATCCTACCCTGCCATGTAGTTGCAAATCAATTGGATATGTACGATCTCGTTCTATCTCAATATAAGCATGATTAAATGCATCATCAAGAGTGAAGTTACAGCCATCGGTGAATATAGAGCACTGCTTCCGTTCTTGTTATCCATCCATTGAGTAGTACAAAAGAGAGGAATGGAAGGGATCTTGTAACGAAACCATAAAGAAATTGAGGATCCCCTGCTCTGGTTCTCAAACCACTCTGGAATCCTTGCAGTTTTTGGCAAACAAAATATGGGGCCTCCAACATCATGCAGTTCCTGTTGGTCATAAATAACTTGCAAGTTTAGAAAGATAAAGTGCGCTATGAAATATGAAGTTAATACGAGAAAAAAAATAATACCTGATTCTGTAGCATGTTTCTACATGACGAACTCAAAGATTCACGACTTAATGCAGACAAGCATTTTAAATATGGTGAAATTGCTCTAATTTCTTGAAGACGCTTACAATCATCCAGATTGAGTCTTGTTAAAGAGCGTAGTTCTTTGATGCATTCCACCGATATGTCTAAGTATGTCATATTATCAAACCACTTGAGCGTTATTGGAAGAGATTCATCCGTTAGGTTTTGTACATTTGAACACACCATGGTACTTGGTTTATCAGTCTGTTTTGGAAGTAGATGATATCCATTGACAAAAATGCAAGACAATTTAGGCATCATACTTGGTAACCCAAGCAACGTTCCATGTCCTTCTAGTAGTAAATAATGAAGCCCGGTGAGATTTTGAAACGAATCAGGCAATTCTTCAATGGAAGTTTCACTTAAAGAGATGCTTCCTATGTTTTCCATCTTTCCTAATATTTCAGGAAAGTTCTCAAGACTATAACAAAATGAAAGTCGAAGTTGTTGGTGAGAAGTCAACTTAATTGGTGGAAAACTTCTAAGCCTGCTACAACTTTCAGCGTTCAAGATTTTAAGTTTATTCAAGAACCCAATAGAATCATGAATTGTGAGTAAATTCTTGCACCTTCCAAATGAAAATTCTTCTAAATTTTGGAGACTAGATATGTCACTTATTTCTGTTAAATATGCAAACTGGTCTAGACGTAAAACTTTCATACCAAAGAACATCTGTAAAAAAGAAAAAGACCCCAAAAAAAGAGCAAAAAATGAATAGTCGGAAGGTAACGTTTTTGTATACATGACGAGGAAGATGAAATCGTTACCTTCGCCTTCAAAGACTTAGCCAACTTAAATGATGTAAGGCCACTGTTGGGTAACTTGCATATTGAAAGATTCTTTGGAAGAAAATCAGATGGTATTTCATGTAAAGGAAATGCATGCCATTCTAATACTCTTAAACTATTAGGAAGATGGACATGAGGGTTGATAAAGAAACTAGTTTTAACAACAAGTGTTTTGAGGTTTTTCATCTTCTTGAATTCATCTCCTTTCCATTCTACTATTTCTTCCGGTAATGCAAAATCCAAATGTATATTTTCAATTTGCCTTGTCCCCTACAAAAAGCACAAATCAACCATAACAAATATGTAAGTGTTACAAACTTGCAGAGACTTCCTTAGAGAGAAATTTTTATGTTATAAGGGAATAAAGAGTTTAACATGAACATTAGTAGCACTAATATTCAAATGAGCTTAATCAAGGTTAAAAATAAAAAGAGGAAAAAAATGTCTATGCTAGTCTTACTGAATTTCCTTCTAAAACTTGAAATATATCTTCATGGAACCACAACCTACTACGTTTTCCAGGCTCTTTTGGTGATTCTTGTCTCACAATTTCTTTACCCATGTCTTCTATCAAGTCATGTATTGTGACATTGTAATTCCACCCGCAGATCCTTAAAAGAGATTTTTTAACCAACACTCCAATATGATATTTCATGCATCGACCATAATGAGCACAAAGCATATCTTCCACCTCTTTCAATTTATACCCTTTGAAACAACAAGCAATGTCGAGGAAAACACTTTGCTCATCTTCCTCCAAAGCATCGAAACTCACTTTAAGTATCTTTTGAATCTCTTTATGAGGAATCCTTTTATATCGTTCCAACAAAGAATACCATTCTTCTATATTCTTTCCAAACAAGTTGGAACCTAATATTTCTAGCGCCAATGGAAGGCCGGAAGCATAATTTACTGCACGGTTTAAAATGTGCTCATAACTTGAATCAACTTTCTTACTTTTAAAAGCATTCCACCTAAGCAATTCAAGAGCTTCTTCCTTATTTAACTAATCTATTTGATAATGTTACTTCAATCCCATGTTTTGCTAACAAGTGTTTGTCTCGAGTGGTAATGATCACTATACTACCAACACTAAACCAATCAATCCCTCCAGACAAAGCCTGTAGTTGCTTCATTTCATCAACGTCATCGAGAATCAATAGAATTTTCTTTCGGTGTAGCCTTTTCTTTATGATTGGAATTCCCTCACTAATATCTCGTAGCTTAATGTCCAATCCAATAGTTTTGGAAAGAAAATCCTTTTGGAGATGCTCTAAACCATGTTTTTCTGAATTTTCTCTCACATTGTGAAGAAAACACACACATTCAAATTAATCAGCAATGAAATTATAAACCGCTTTGGCAAGTGTTGTTTTACCCATTCCTCCAGGCCCATAGATCCCTAGCATCTTGACTTCATCATTAGATCTAACTTCTAGAAGTGAATTCACCTTTAGGACTCGACACTGTAGGCCAACGGGGTAATCGACAACATGTAAAGGAGCGTGATTAATCTTGTTGGATACATATTTGAGTATTTCCCGAATAAACTCGTATTCGTATGCATTCCTGCCCAATTCGATAAGTTTGAGTAAAAATATATGACATTCATATCAATGTATTGATAATTATAGTATATTATTACTGCAATTCATATTCCTTCTTTTTTGACATACAAATAACTAAAACTTGTTCAATGACAAAATAATTGATTTCTTTCCTAGGTAATCTTTAAATAAAATTATTAGCCAAGGGAAAATAAAGTAAACATTACACACACACACACACACACATCATAATAGGAATGAAATGATGTACCTAGGATTGAAATGATGGCCGGACAAGTTAGCTGCTTCGTTAAGAGCCATTTTCCATTTATCTAACCTTTTCATGTTGTCGTTGTACTTTTCTTTGTTATTTTGGAACCTTCTTTCATGCCGAACTATTGCTTCACCATAACTCCCAATCTGACGTCGCACATGAGAAGGTTCCATGTCATAGAAAACAGGCAAAATTTTGCGACCTTTCTTTGCCTTGAAGCAATGAATGATGTGGACAAGTTCGTCCAAACAAAACGAAGAAGAAGCATAGTTGATAGAGAAAATTGGAATGAAAATCCTGGACTCTTCAATGGCTTTGACAAGTGATTGTGTGATTTCGTCACCTCCATGAAGCATGAAGGTGCGGACTCCCCCGTCACATAGAGCTCTATAGATATTGCCAGTAAAACCATAGCGAGTGTCAATGCCCCTAAAACTGAGGAACACATCATATGTGAATCCATATGAGAATGAAGAGAAAGAGGAAGATGATTGGAGCATAGCCATGAGATTAGAAAATAAATGGAAGTAAGAGTATGAAAACTAAGAGTATGGATGAGTGTCTAGGGTCTCAAAATAAGTCAAGAAGTGAAACCCAAAAAAAATGGCAACATGCACCTAAGAGGATCCATTGACCAAAGACAACATTAATTGTGAGTGAAATTTCCTGCCCATTTCCTGTCTTACGAACTTCAAAACAAAAAGACAAATAGACTTTTTTTATTTACTATCTGGGGATGATATTATAAATATTCATAAGAATAATGAGGGGAGGATGGTTAAGCCATGGTTCAGACAGGTTTTAGTAGACAGTGGCATGATTGTCAAAATTGAGATTCCACTATAGGTTTTTGGGTATAGAAAGATCGTATTGAAAGATCCCACCTAATAGACAAAATATAAAAGAAACTAAGAAAAATAACCTTTCATAAAAAAATTAATCATTAATCATGATTCTCATTGTCTTAAACATCACCTAAATACTTTCATAAAAAACAAAACATCATCCTAAAATTTCAATTTCTTAAAAAAAAAAAAAAAAAACTAATTCAACATGTCATTCAAAACATTCTGATCAAGCCCAACATCTTCCATAACATCTTCATCTCCAAGTCCTTCAAATTCTTCATCAAGATTGTGGATCTCCAAATCATTTTCAGCAGAGACAGCTCCATTATATATCTCCTTCATTTTGGGTTCCACCCTCCAAATCTTCACCTTTTATTATAAGTTCCCGAATTTCATTTTCAAGTGAACATTCATCATTGTTCACAATTCACTCAGCATCAAAATCAATGTTATCAAGGATATATTCTACCATCTTTCTAGCTTTCTTATTCTTTGCCAATTTAGAATTAGTCATCATAAACACAACATCATTCATGGTCTTTTTGTTTCAGTCTATTTCTTCTCTTTGTATGCACCTAATTAATTACATTAGTATATAGAAATTTGATATATTATTTTCACAACTTAAATTTGAATGAAACTAACCATCTTAAATGCACTCCAATTTCTTTCACACCCGGATGAGCTACAAGTCAAGCTTAGCACAAAGATTGCAAATTTTTGAAGTTCCGGATGCTCATCTCTGTATGACTCTCACCATTGTGCTAGAGTTTTGGTTTTAAGAGAAGCCATTTCTATTTGACTACCAAAAAACTTTTGCTTTCCTCTTAAAATCTTCAAATTGGGCGTGTCTATCTTACTAATTTCTTGAACATCTCCAATCATCCTTTCCAAACAATCGTATAGTCCATGTTTCACTTCAAAATCAACAATGTAATGTAATAATTGAGGATTTAGGTAATAACTGGTAGCATGCAAAGGCCTATGTTGCTGTATATGCCGCCTCTCATCAATGATATCCCATAAAGGCTTGTAACTAAAAAATGAAAGAAAAAAAAAACCAGAATTGGAAAATTAAGACACAATTGCTGAATGAATAGAAATACATAATGGACAGATTGCACATTAAAATATTGCACAGCTAAATGGACAAATTGCACATAATTGCAGAATGGACAGAATTTAAAATTAACACAATATGCATACTATGCAAAATTGCAGAATTCGAGCACAACTTTCCCCTTAACCTACTGAATTATCTAGGCCAAATATTCCAATTGAAACCCTACCCCAATTCCCTTCAATTCTAATGTTTTCAACATCATCATCATTTTAGTTCATCATTATTCTCCCATCATAGTCTACAACATAACAACAACATTAACTTAAGAATTAACCAAACCCCGTCATGAATAAGACACCCTAAAGTGAAGAGATTCTCCTCCTTACCTCGAATCCATCGAAAATTCCAGTTTGTGGCTTGACCTGTTGCCGCTAGGGTTTCTCCTCATATGCTCCTCTTTTCCTTCTTTTCCACTTTCAGCAATACAGACTATTCTAACTCCTAACCTTTCTATTTATATTTGGGCCGGTCACTTGTTAAGATTCTCGTCCCCTCTACTCACTAATTTTTTACTCCTCCCCTCCCCCACTTATTTAAAACTTATATTCTACACCTCCGACCCTAAATTATTTTATTTTGACTCCTCCTTCATTTTATTTAAATTTCCATACTACTTCTCAATCATCATCAATATTCTATTTTCTCAACAACAAAATAATACTCAAGCACAAGTAACATCAATAATAATATTAATCAAAACTTCACTTATTAAACATCATTCAATTATTAAAAAAAATAAAATATTGGGGCGTTACAGTCACTACCGAGCAAGAGTGTCATTTTGATGTAGGGAGATTTTAGTAAAGTGATTGATAAACTTACCATGAATCAAGATATGTAGATGACATGACACATCGTTCAGTTTGATCTCGATGCTAATATACTAACTTCCCCCATCCAAATTGTGGCAGCAATATGATGCAAGAAATCAAGCAGTAGAGAGAAATCAGAAGGCTCACCATCAAATGTCATAGGTGGAGGTTCGTCAATATGGTGTGGTGTGAGATGTTGTGGTGGTGATGGATCTCGATGATGGTCATCGTCATGAACTTCATACTACTGGTCAGGTGCATATGGTTTAGGGACAGACCTGTCTGCGAGGTTCCTTCCCCATCATGGTTTCTACACCACCCTAATTTATAAGGAGGGTTCATTTCATCATTCGCTCTGCGTACGTTGCTGGTCTGGGTCTGTCTTCCTAGTTTAAACCTATATGGGTTGTCAGCTATGTATTCACAACAAACAATAGGGAAAAAATCTATTAAATTTTTTAAAGGCATTTCATTAAACGCTTGGAGTATAAAATAAACATACAATATCTATAGTTATATTTCTTATATTATGCTACTCACAATGCACTTATGATAAATCATCAAATACAGTGACCCGTGAGCATAGCTCAGTTGGTAGGACAATCCATTATTATATGCAGGGGTTGGGTTCGAACCCCAGACACCCCATTTATTCACCTTATAAGGTGAATTCTAGCCACTAAGCTACCTGGCCAAAAAAAAAAAATCATCAAATACAGTTACCGTATAAACAACAATGTAGTTTATCAATAACTACCAAAAAAAATTCATCAATTTCACTAAAAAAAACAAAAACTCTAACATATGAGCAATTAAAAAAACATTCTTAAAAAACTAACAATGTGTATGGATATGGATTTTTTTTCACTTACTTGTGTTTGAAGAAATTTGATGGAGTTTGATTTCTTGGAGTTTGGAGGAAGTATGTGTTGAATTTGAGAGTTTTTACATATGTGTGGTGGTCTATTCTGGTATATGATCAGTGTAAAACGACAACTAACAATCGCCGGTGAACGGACGACAATTAACTACCATTCAACAGCGATCGGTAATTAATTTCCGTTGAGGACATTTTGATCAATTCAAGGTGCCTGAGAGTAAACCATGGGCGCTCAAAGAGCAATTTCTCAAAAAGCTCCTTTTACATAACTTGGGCCTTTTATCTCTATTGGACTTTTACTTGGAAATTGCTCTATCATCTTCAAAAATTACTATTTAACCCCCCAAAATTATCTTAATGCCTCCAACTACAGTTAACTGTCACTCGTCCCCCAACAGCAGTTATTCTGAACATGCAGAAACAAAAAAAAAAAGCTCCAACGGCAGTTAAGTGCCAGTGGAATCTTCATTTTCAACAAAGCATGCATGCATCTTCAAAACAAAGACAAGAACTAGCACTATAAGTCTACAAATGTCGGTGATCTAGAAAAAACACTATGATGATAACAAAATATTAATTCACACCGGTCCATTTTGATTTCTATAAGAATTCTGCTCTTTACCCAAATGGATTTGCTTATTCTCGAAGTAAATGACCAAAATACCCCTGCGTGAGAACTGTCATAAAAAAATTTGCTATATCGGTATTGAGGCGGCACATGGTTACATAAGATGTTTTTATCCGTTTCACATCCACACATCATTGCCCCGGAAAAAGATGTTCATATCACGAAGTCAGTCAAGCAGGAAGCCATTGATGAGATTGATGCTGAGTAGGAGACAGACCATATGTATCTAGAACAGACCGGAAGGTTGGGCCATATCAGAGACCACGTCTTATCCGTCATAGGAAGTGGTGTCGTGGAGAGCGGACTGCTGAATGGGAGAGTTTGGAAGCAACTATGCAAGAGGTTCATGAAGGGCGGGTTTATCGTCGTAGGTGAGGTAGGGGTGACATGGGTCTTAGGGCTACCCACTAGTTTTATGGTGTTGTTGTAGTATTTTGAACAAATGTGATGTTTTTAATTTTATGTTTGAATATTTAGGTTTAACCTACAGATGATTTGTGTTTAATTTGTACAATTTATGTTTAATTTGTGTTGTTTCTTATCGTTTCGATTAAAGTATTTATTTTATATAATTTCACGAATACATGTTTATATCAAGGACTTACCATATGTATGTATCAGACAAAAAACAGTGAGTTTATTTCTATTCTGATGCCATTTAGATTATATACACTAATGCAATTTTGAATTTGTTACTAATATGGAGAATTCTTGTAGTGATAATCCAACCTGTTTTATTACAATTCGGATTATATACTCCAAAATATGTGTTTTTTACACCATAATTTGCCTATTCTGAGGTGTTTCACACTTTTTGGATTATATAAGTCGAATTATTTTAAGGGGTTTCAGATTATAGTTTTGGAATCGTATGTTTTACTAAGACCTACACAAACATCATAATGGTGTTTTGTCTTCCAATGATTTTTATGCTTTTCGGATTATATACTCTGAATGTCAGGGTTATATAATCCGACTAAACGGTATTTTGGTAAAAAATAATAAGACGCACGAGAAAGTCATAGAGTGGGAAAAATTCGGATCCCACGAGTGAATAGAAAATTGGATCTACATTGGATCTCACCTGAATTGCCCCATCTATTCTCATGAGGAGAAGTTTAGTTTTTCCGACAGAATGAAAAAGACATATATGATCGAATCGTAACTATCAAATACAACCCTAATCAAAATGCATCAAAATTGAGAAAGCCTAAAGATATACACACTCAGTTGATATGTGATTTGATTGCATCGCGACGTCTGAATTCGAATTCTATTTTTTCATGCATTTATACAAATATAGTCAATATAATATTGGGCTACATTGCTCAAAATAATAATAATTGGGCTACAATATAAATTTTAAATGAGTATATTTTATATTTTATTAATTAATTAATTAATCAGTTCAAACACGATTTAATCGGATGAATCACGATCTCGATTAATAGACTTAGAGGAGGTTGACAACTTATTTTGGTTCAATTAACGATTGTTAGGATTACAAATAAATTTAGATTAATAAGACTAACACATATAAAACTACTAAACTTTTTTCTTAATGAAATAATACAGTCTTTTATTTCGTCAGGTAAATTTTTCCGACATTATTATTTTAGCCCCACCAAAATGTTAGTGCTGGATCTGTCCTTGCATGTTGAAGTAAACATCACTCTTTTTTGATAAATGTAAACCATCACTCTTGTTTCGAGTATGAAATTTCAAGGCATGTTCCAACTATTCTTTGTTTATTCTATCAGCTAACACATTGTAGTAACCAAGAGTATATAGCCATCAAAATTTTGATATTAATTTTTTTTTTTTTGTTGTGTGATGAATTACAAGACTATTTTTGACTTGTGGTAGTTTTGGTTTATTCGTTTTATGTATGCAAAGGTGCAATGCATTTTGCACACTTTTATTTTCTTTCCACGTTTTGTTTCTTGTCAAGAAGATAAGGCAAACACGTGTGGGTGCCCATAAGATGAAATTGGTGAACAGCTAGAGAAGCATCCAATCAAGATGACGGCAGCCATGATGACACAACAAGAGGTATTGCTCAACTTGGCTGCGTCACAAATATGATGATAAATTGATATTAATCACAATAATAGGACCACTAATTTTATTTTTATCATATAATAATATTAATAGTAATTAAAGAGCTTTCCACGTTCTTGCTAAACTTCCAAGTTCCAACTTCCCCACACCTAGCTACATCCACATCCACATCCACATCCACTTGGTGACTTGGACCTTTTTGTTTGTGCTGTGTACAAAGACATAAGAAAACTCTTTATTCATGTTATGCATTATTGTGTTGGGAAAACAATTACCAAAGTATCAATAAAAACCGGATAATACTTAAGTGACATTGGTCAACCACAATGTTGCAAGTGTATAAAATGACAAAAAAAATTTATGAAAAAGAGAAGAAGAAGACACTTGTGACATTGTAGTTGGACAATGTCACCAACCACAATGTCACCTAAGATCTACCCATAAAAACCAAAAAGAACTTGAAACATTTTGTCACATATCTAAGAACGTGAAACATATTTCACTATAATGCAAAAATCAATTAAAAGCTTTAATATATCAACCCAACATGTCAACCCTTCCCGCTCGTCACCGCCCTATTTTTTAGTGGGTTAGACAGAGAAGACACCCTACTAGTGATGTGTTTAAAATTTCGACTCATTGTGCTAAAAATGGTAGGTTACACATACCAATCTGATGAGTCCAACTCATTTTGTCATCCCTAATTTAAAACGCATAATTAGTTGATTCACCTTCTTATTTTCTTTTCCTTCCTAACACTCACTCTTTAATTTTATGCTCAATATTGTTTTATTTAACTTTTTTCTACAAGAGCTAGTGTGTGCTGTGACAACTCTTCTTCCATATGAAGGCTAATTTATTTCACTCCATTCCAAAGTTATTAGAATTTCTTTGTTTGTTGCTAAAAAAAAAGAATTTCTTTGTTTGATTTAATCACATGCTAAAACTAAAATAGTTTCTTAAACGTTTTTAGAAGTTATCAAATTAAAGACAAAAAAGTTAACTAGAGACCTTGTACTGATTGCATCAGCATTGGTGAACACTATGTTGTGTTTTTAATTTTTTTTATGGGTTGAGGTATATTCGTTTATGCAAAGCATTTTCATAAAACTTTACTCATAAAAAATGAAAAGACCAATAAGATCTTGAAAATAAGCAGCAATTTGTTGCTTTTAACTGAATTTGGAATTTCCCTTAACACTGGAGAGAATAATAATGTTCAAAAGGTGGAATCATTTTCCTATATCCCAAATAAAAAGAAATAGAATCCTAAAGGAAGAATATACATTTCCTAACCTAAATAACTAACACTATCCAATATTACACAGTACTAGAGTATAAACCCGATTGAACAAAAATCTGGGTTAACCCAATTAACAATTTTCCATATCTTTACACAAAAACGGGTGGGTTAACAATTGAGCCGCCGACCACCGTTCACCAGACTCCTTCTTAAGACAACATTCGACAAAGTTTCTAAACTCTGACGAAGCTGTCTCAGGAAGACTCGGTGGATCAGAGAAACAAATCGCGCACATAAGTGAAGCCCAATCGGGTCGTTGACCTGATTGAAGAAATGGGAAATAACCTACATAAAGTTCAAATAGGGTTAAACCCAAACTCCATATATCAGCTGAAAAACCGTTATAATTCCCTCCATAAACTTCTGGGTCAAATCTTTCAGGACTCATATAAGCACACGTGCCAACATAAGAGTTACATGCTTCAAGCGTGCGACCCATAAATTTACTGACACCAAAATCAGCAATCTTAACCTCGTTTTTGATGTTTACGAGGATGTTCGAAGGTTTTATGTCACGATGCGCTATGTTACGCGCGTGAAGGTACGTGAGACCGTGTAAAATGTCACGCGCCACCGTGGAGAGTTTTGATTCGGAAAATGTTCCGGTTGCTTTCAGGGCGGTTTCTAGGCTGCCGGAGTCCATGTATTCCATCAAAATGCAAACGTCTCCGGTGGGTTTCTCGAAGGAGCCGTGGTATTTTACGACGTTGGTGCAATCGGTGGCGCGACGGAGGATGTTTACTTCGGTGAGTGCACGGCGGCGCGTGGTGGGGTCAGAGTCGTAATGGTTTACTTTTAGAGCGTAGATGATGGAGGTGAGTTTGTGACGGACTTTGTAAACGGTGCCGCCGTTGCCATGGCCGAGAACGGAGAGTTTTTCAAAATCACCGGCAGTAATATTGTCACCACCGGCAACGGAGGCGGTGGTTGTTGAGGTGGAGGGTTGTTTGTAAATATTTGCAGGAAGGGGGACAGGGAAACGAGGACGGTGGTCGGAGATTTCTGGTAGCCGGAGTTTAGGGCTGTTACGGCGGTGAACAAGCGCCATATACGGTGGTTAACGGTGGTGATAAAGAGAGAGAAAAAAGAGTGAGTTTTTTTTTTTTTTGACTTGGAAAATAAGTGAGTTTTTCTGAGAAGGTTTGTGATGGTTTTATATGAAGTGAGTGGAATTGAAGAGTGTGATGGCTTTAGAAAGAAAGAGGAAAGAGGGCGGATATGGGAGTGGGACCCACTTTTTCATTTTTATGATTTTTTACTTAAGATTTCTATGTTTGTTTCATTGCTTTATTTAGCATGTGGTTATTTGTATCTAACCTTCTTTGTTACATTTGTCACACTTCCAACTTCCACTTGTTGTAAGATTGTATCTCTGTTTTAGGAAATTAATTTACTAGAATTTGAGAGACATGTCATAAGATTCAATCAGAGTTACTGTTGAGAGTCGTTATCCCTTTCGTGAAAAGCATTTTGAATTTAACTGAGTGAAGTTGAAAAGTACAAGTTATTATAGGAGTAAAATATATGTAGTAGTACTAGTAAGTTATTATAGGAGTGAAAAAAATATGGTTATCAACCATAGCTCATATTGTAAAAGATTAGATGATCATTTGATACGTTAGAAGCAAGTTTTTATTGATGGAGAGGAAATTAAAAGACAAGAACAACAAACTAGCCAATCTTTATATATCTAAATGTTAAACAGTGTTGTAAGCAACCCATTAACTCTAATTCCGGAGGTTCGAACCTATGTCATTTTGGTTACTTCAAAGCATTTTAACCACCAAGCCACTTGCTGTTTTTGTGATATCATTTGGCTTCCACAACATGATATTCAATATTAAACTCTTATATATGAAACTCTACAAAATCCTGTACATCATACAGGTTAGAGTCTAGTTTATTGTCTAAATATATTCAATTGAGGGGGAGGAGGAGGAGAAGTGGATATCTTTAAGAAGTCGGTATTAGTTGCACTAAATTTAACCAATCAGTCGGCACATTCAACAATAGTATGCAAAATATAGGGTTAATATATGTTTATCCCTGTACTATTAGTGATTTCTGATTTACCCCATGTAAAAAAAATTGTTTAGATTCCTACCTTATAATTTGAAGATTATTTGGTTTTGGATATTCATGACATCAAATTACAAAATAACATATTTTCGCCCCCTGTAATTTGAGAGAATTTTGGTTTACCCCTTTGCCATATCATCGATTATGTACAGTCAAAATTCATGAAAGTCCAAAACTAAAAAATCTTCAAATTACAGGGTTGAAATTTAAACAATTTTTTTTTGGGATAAACCGGAAATCGCTAATATTACAGGATAACAATGTATTAACCCAAAATATATTGCCTTGAAAAAAAAACTTCAATAGAGACATGAAAAAACAAATATCATTTATCAATAATCATATCATTTTTTTTTCTTTGTATAGGTTTATTATTTTTTTCATAGAAATTGGTATTTCTTTTTCTTCCAAAAAATTAGTATAGTATTTGGTAGCTTCTAGGTTCTTTCCTCCTTTTCTTTTCTTCAAGAAATGTTGTTTACCGGTTAACATCCATTACAAATTATGATCATACATTTTAATGCAATTGATTATTATATTATTTTAGCTAAAAAATCACAAACTTTATCATAACCAAATATTATATGCAATAATATTTTTGTAGCAGATTTGCACTAAATTTATTGCTTACTTTTTTTTTTTGACAGATAAATTTATTGCTTACTATGTCTCGTTTTTTTTCCCTACCGTGTCATGGATATATTAATATGACTATTGTACCATCTAGATAGTGCTCCCCTTTTCAGTTCGCTCTCTTCCCTACCATCACGCATCTGATTTCAACACTGTTTTTTTCTTGTTGCAAAGGACACACTCACTATCCTCCGTTATCTTCTTCGGTTTTCTAACCATTCTTTTCTTCAACCTCCATCGTTCATCTTCTAAGAGATAAGCCCCCTTTATTGAATATTTTTAATCCTATTTATTTTTAGTTTTTAATTTGTTTATTTCATTTATTAATCTTGAATTTTTGTTGAATTGTGAAAACTCCATTATTAATGTTTTATAGTATTTATTTAGGGTTATCTCTATCTCTATTATAAACATTTGTCTTGCCTAAAAGCAAATAGTACACATGCCACTTTTAAATGCAATAACTCATTTAATGCCTTTTCTAACATCATTTTCCTCTCATCTAAATCTATTATCCTTATCATTGTTGCAGTGATTAAAATAAAATTGTTGACTAAAAATGAATTGTTTATGGTGTGTAAATGCTATTAACTAACACTGCATTTTTGATTTATGACAAATTTAAATATGACAAAGGAAGATAGTTTATATGCTTCTTCTATTTCATATGTTTCAATGTGATCATAAGACCAATCCAATAATAACATGTGTCACATGATATTTTTTTAGCCAACCAAATTCTAACATGTGTCATTTTTTCATCATCATATTATTATGTATTACGATATGATCAGGGGTTTAAAAGTAATTTGGTTGTCATTTTCCCTATATATATTCTATCAAACTTGCATCATTCTCATCTCATTACTCCTTTCATCATTACTCCTTTCATTTGATGATATCTCAGAAATTAATTCAGTTGAAAAATCATGAAGTATAGTCGCGTGAATTATACATGTTTTGTTCGTTTGTTGTGTAAAACAAGAACATCATATAAATTGTTACTAACCATACTTATTATTGTATATCGACTATCAAAATAAAATAGAGTTTATGATCATGTTTTTTATATTTTTATTGAATAGTAATTTAATCAATTCTTATCACATTCTTCTATTTCATTTTTACTATGCTTATTATTGTAAATCGACTATCGAAATAAAATACTTGATCAATTGGAGTTTGTGATCATTTTTTTTATTTTCTAATTGAATAGTAATTTAATCAATTCTTATCGCACTCTTCTATTTTATTTTTACTATTCTATCATTATACAACTGCCTTGCTTTTTTTTTTTGGGACATTGCATTTTAAAGTTTGTTTTTCATAAATATTCAAAAATAAAAATAATGTTACTTCGAAAAGTTGGACACTTTTCATTTTGATGAAGTTTGGTAATTTTTCCGGCTTACAGCAATGACATCTATATATGGTCAATATGTTTATCATAATTTCATCTTCATCGTAACACACTCTTTTCTCTCTATTTTCATCGTGACGCACACATTTTCTCTCTATATGATTATGATGGATGCGTAAGTATTGTTTTCACCCATATGTTTATTTTATTTGTTTTCGTTTCCTTTATTCATGCAATGTGTTTTAATTTTATTTTCGTTTTCTTGATGGCAGTATGGTGATCAAGTGACCACCTTAACTAAATCAATATCATCATTGGATTAAAATAAATCAATTGTTAAAATTTGGTATCAAATTAACTTTGACACTTTAATGTCATTTAATCCTAACTCATTTTTATATATGGATTGAAGGTATTTCTATGATAACAAAATTCATGTCACTATTCCCTATTTCAAGTAAATAGAAAATAAAATCATTTTTACATATTAAACCACACCCAACAAAAATAATTATTTCTTTTTCAACTAAAATTTAATATCCTACAAGAATTTTAAAAAAATAATTTTTCAAAAATTTGTTTTAATTTTTAGAAAAATAAATCAAGCTAGGCAAACTTTCAAATCAAACGTATTAGACTATATTTTGTTTTAAAAAAATTGGACATGCGTGATTCATTTGGTTAAGAAATGTCCAAATTTTTTTTTGGTTACAAGAAAAAATATCCATTTAATCATACATTAATACTACAAGAATTATATTTTGAATGAAAATTATATGCATTGATTTTAGTTGATTAGATAATATGCATGGTCAAAGATAATAACACATTTACCTTAATGGTGATCATCAATTACCATAAATTCCTTTTTCCTCTAAAAATAATTTATTTGATTTGATAAATGAATGATTTGTGTTTTTAATACTATGTTTAATGTTCAATAATCTGCTAGCCTTTTTCCCTAAATATAGTCGGTCCATCTTACATCATTTTCACTTGCTTATTCAATATTTCTGATGTCGATCCAGTCAAAGAATTATGGAGCATATTTGTGCGAATTGTACGTGTTTGGTTCATTATTTAGGAAACATAGTTTTGATGGTTTCATCCGTATGTAATTCATGAAAATCCAAGTTTTGTAAATCTGATTTGTGTTATATATTTATTTTGATTTGAATCTTTTTAGTTATATCGATCATTCATGTTCATATTCATATATAAATGAGAATCCCTACAAATAAAATGCAATGAAATTTAAACCAAACCCAACAAAAATAATTATTTATTTTTCAACTAAAATTTAAAAAATAATTTTCCAAAAATTTGTTTTAATTTTTAGAAAAATAAATCAAGCTAGACAAACTTTCCAATCAAACTTATTAGGTCATATTTTATTTTAAAAAAAATTGGACATGCGTGATTCATTTGGTTAAAAAATGTCCAATTTTTTTTTTGGTTACAAGAAAAAATGTCCATTTAATCATACATTAATACTACAAGAATTATATTTATATAGTTTCCCCTTTCTTTTGCATGTTTTGGGTAGATGTTATGGTTTCTAGCGGTGGTAAGGAACTAAAAATAATAATAAGAATGCAATTTTGATTTTCTAAGACTATAAATGTTTTTTACCTTGGATGTACATAAGTGATGTCCGGACTTTAGATAATGTTTTACCTTAACCAGTAAGTGAAAAAATTTCAATGTAGTTTGTTATTTGGTATCAGTGCTTCACTTTTTCTATGTTTTGAATTATATGTGATGTTCTCCATTTTTTGTTACTGGTTTAATACCTTAGAAATTAGTACGATAACAATCAACTTTTTTAGAGAAGTATGCTAAGGCTATATATGCTATCAATCATGACACTTCTATACATTTGGATTTGCAACTTTTGTGATTTTTAAGAGGACTATCATTCATCACTCAAGGTCTCTGGACTCCCCAATTATGCACCTTAAAAAAACTTAATTTTTAACTTAAGCTACTTGACATAAAATTAACAAAACATTATGGCTCAAGCATAATTTCTTTTTAGGTAGATACTCACGGTGGTTTTTATTTATTTATTTCAATTTTTTTTTCTTTTTGTTCTTTATTTAAAGGGATTTATTTTAATGCGTAAATGCTTTAAAGGAGATTTCACCATAAAAAATGATTTAAACGAAATGATCTTCCAAATTTTGAATTAATATACATTAAAGGAAAAATCTGAATTTTAGGTGTTGAAAACACATTTTGAATTAACATTTTCTCCTTCTTTCTCCTCTCTTTGAATTAACATGCTCTCCTTATTTATCGGCTCTCATTCTCCCATAATTTATTTTTAATAGAAAATGCTTTCTCATTTATTCCTAATTAAACAACCCAATAAATGCATACAATATATCGATTTTTGATAATAAAAAAAAATTTCATTTGACCAACAAAAAAAGTATTTTAATTTCCTAAAAAAAAGTATTTCAATTTTAATAGTCACCAACTAACCAGTATGCATATTATATTTTACTTTACAATTATAAAAAAAAAAATTGGCTCTCGATCTTTTTTAATTTGTTTTGAATATAAGACACTTACATATAGGTACCAAACTGGGTCTTATTATTTTGATATAAGATGATAGATTGAAGTATGTTCATTCTTAATTTCAATTATATAGTCGTAACTTTAACCTACTTGGATAGGTCTGGTGATATTAGCTTGAGACCTTGAAGTATGTTCATTCTTAAGATCTTAGGTTCGATTCCCCAATATCAGTTCAGATGGGCTAATTTAACTTCTTAAAAAAATACTTAGTAGTTACTTTTTTTTAAGCCTCCTTCTTTTGAAATTTAGTTGTTTTAAGCACATTCCAATTTTAATTTCAAATCTAATAGTTCTAATTAATAATTTAAAATTTATGGCTACTTATTTAATTATTATTATTTTTAAAGAAAAATTTGAATTAGTTATGTACGACTCCCTTCGACCCTTTATATAAGAAACTTTTTAAAAAAACCTTTGGTTCTTTTTATTTTTACAAAAAAAAAAACCTTTGGTTCTATTTATAATAAAAAGTTGCAACTTTTAATGTGTATTTATTGCGTAAAAGACTTTTTTTTAACTATTTGGTTGTGGTATATTTAAAACACAACAATCAAGTGATTTATGGTAATTATGATTGAATAAATGACACTTGACATGTTAAAAACAATAATGTGGTATAAATTATTTTTTTGAAGAATCAATAATGATATTAATAGTGTATGTAATATATGGTCCTATTTATAAGAAAAATTTGAGTCAACAAGAGTTGAAGTATTTGATTAAAAAGTTAGTATAGATAGATCAACTTTTGTTGACTCAACTTTCTCTTATAAATATGATATGAGAGAGTATTTTTTGATCTAAGTCTACAATAATTGTTACTAAAAAAATGTCTACAATTTTGAGAAACATATGATAATATCATTTTTTTTCAAAATGTCTATAATAATGTGAAAGGAATGAAGCATTTTGGGACGAGAAAGTTTTGAAGGCTTATTTATTTTGTTATGGTATAAAATTCTCCTAATGTGGGAAAATTAAAAAATTGTGTGTTGGATGAGAAGTGTTGGAGACTTGGATAA
>Ga0315915_1000875_pt1 | contig 33995 bp, 18 predicted proteins | sample MpolbnodulesMG_FD_207738 | JGI IMG/M metagenome (GOLD analysis project Ga0315915, IMG submission 207738) | Medicago polymorpha root nodule microbial communities from Los Angeles, California, United States - branched nodules | ecosystem: Host-associated > Plants > Roots > Nodule | place: USA...
CATTGAATAAATGATGTATGTGGTCTATATCATATACCACATACATCATTTATTCAATGAACCTAAAAAGTTGAAATTTGCTTATAAATGAGACCGGAGGGAGTATATTCACTTTCTTTTCTGTTTGATTTCACCATTCACATACAAATATTTAGAAACAGGAATTTAATTAAAACCAATATGGTATTTTTGTAATTGTTAGTGGAAATAGAAAGCATAAATAATTTCCTTATGCCAACAAAAACCCTTTGTATTGTTAATTTAATTACTTCCTTCTCACATACGTTCACATGGAAAAGAATCTGGGAGGATCTATGGTGTAAATTTCAGGAAGTTTATATAGTTGAATAGTTGGGTTATCAAGATTTTTCACATAGGGGGAAACTCAAATCAACTAAGTTCTCTCCATTTGAAAGGAAGAAGATTTAATTCACGGAAATATATCAGGTCTTAGAATAAAATTATAGTATGATGCAGAAAAGTTATGTTTGCTTTCGGAACAAGCAATAATTGAACTTATAAGCATATACAGGTCTTCCATGTTCTTTGGATTGTTTATTGTTAAAGTATTCAGCTCATGGATCAAATGGTGTAGAAAACAATTTATTTGAATAAGCTTAGAGGATCGACATAGAAGCTTTTCAAATGATCTGTTTCAGCTTCAAATAAAGTGATTCTACGCATATGATTGAGCTTTTTAGGAAAATAGAGAAATTTTACACCTAATTTGTGAGTATGCTTTTGTTGAATGTTTATGATTAATAATTGTTTAACTTTGATAGTATTATAAAAACATAGATTGATTTTGAAGAGTTTATATAGTTTATACAAAGATAACATTAGATTTTTTATAGTTTATATATTTTAATTAAAAACTAACATTTGCCATTAAAAAAAAACACACACTTTTACTTTAAACAATACATAGTCCCTTATTGTTTCCTGGGGGGTACCTTGATAATATTTTGTGAGCCAAGGAAGCAGAAGGGTATTGTAAGCTCTATGATGTGAAACGAATGTTAATGATTAAAGCAAGCGATGAACTTAAGATAATCAGAAGTGATATGGGATTGTAATTTGTAACTGATAATTAGAAGTGGACATATATTTTTGGCCAGCACGCACTAGTTTTTTTCCTCCGTTTTCATGTGTTTTTCCAAGTGAAATATTAAAATCTGCTCAATGACTTGTTTGTTAAATTTTGTAGGAGGGATGCAGTGAGTGGTTTCAATCGATCTTGTAACAGCTTGATCTATGTAAGTAGAAGAGGTAATCTCATTAGTTGTCCGTGTACCCGATTGCTTTCTATCATGTATGATCTTATTGTATTGAATGGTTTTGGTTGGGACAAACATAGTGCAACAATTCACTAGATTTTGCATTTTATTTTGTATGATTTCATTGTATAGTATAATTTTGATTGAGACAAATATAGTAAGTGCAATAATACACATTTTATAACTAGGGCTTTCCATAAATTCAAATGTTATCTAAGGTCTAAGAGAACATTTGTTTCAGTACTCTTAAATACATGTTTACCTTAAAAATTATTTGTTTGTGAATTGAAGTTCACATTGCGCTAACATAAGTTATTCGAAGATATAGCACTTCTCAAATAATGATACATATCTTACATAATGTTTTCATTATGTTTCTTTTAATTTTATATCTTATTCATGAAGAATCTGCTCTCAATAAAATAGGCTGGGTAATTGTCGTTATTATTTGAATTGAATGAAAGTATTTTTGACTCTAGTAAAAACAGTAGTTAGCATAACTTCTCAGATAATGAGAGAAATCTAGTTAGGTACTTGGTATTGGCTGTTAGAAATGTCAAAAATATCATTAGTTCATGACATGGTACCAGAAATCTAGTTTGATTTTAATCCTCCATATTATGAGAAATTGATTTTCAGCACTAGATAGTGAGAGCTGTACATTAGCAACATTTCAAACCCAAATAACTCGTGAGGGAGTGTCAGAGATATCCATACATTCAGGTATCCTCACTTAATAGCTTAGGATTATGAGATTGTTGATAAGTTGATTCATGACACTAGCTTAACAATAGAAGGTTTGAACAATTGCGTACTGAAATGGTCCTTACTAGTGTTTTTATTGGTTTTGACCTTGGGTAAAGGGGAATGATAGAACTCTATTACTTAGGAAAAGGAGTTCTTTGAATCATAGAGGCAAAGTTTTGAGGAAATTGTAGTAGTACATGTCACCTTCCGTATTTCCAAGCTGTGTCTATACTGTGACATCCACCTCATAAGAACTTAATCCATGCATAATGGGCGGTGCACTATCAATTGTATTACAATTTCATTAGATGTTCTGGCTGCGAGTTTCGAAGAGGAAGTTGCCTGTGAAATGAATCTGCTAAATTGAGTTACAATGTCATTGCTCTTAATACTCTATCTTGGGTTGAGTTTAATTTTGAAATCTTGACCCATGCATGAGGCAATATATTTTGAAAAAAAAATGTTTTTGAAATCTTGGTCCAATCAGGTCTTTTCAGAAATCTTGTTTATTTTGGGCAGGTATGAAGCGTGTTTCAAATCTGCATGCAGCATATTGTTGTGTAGAATGATGTCAAATTCGAAGTAGTGGTTTTACGACATTTGCAAAATTTATATTTCATGATAATGAGCTTTTGCAACTGTCCATAAACATTTGATGTTTAGAGTCCTTTGTAGATTCATGATCCTATGTGCATTATTTGTTCTATATTTTCTGAATTATGTTGTCTGAGACATTGTTTCAAAAGAAAATTGAAGGCTATAAAATCGTGATAAAATGTGTATACATGTATAATGAATTGGTATAACTTGCAAGTTGTATGAGCTGGCATTCTTAGTGAAGATGGGTCGTCGAGCCAATAAATTGTCTTGCTGCATTCGTGGCTTGGTCTTGTCACCCAAATCTGTAAAATTCCAATGGGTTTTATTTGCCATTAGTCACCTGCAATTTATGTTTGAAGTTTTGAGTTTAATTAATAAAGGGTCTATTATGGTACTAGGTCAACTGGACATCACCCTAACCCATCAATACTGTATTTTTAACATCCTTACTACACTTGAGTAGATATTATGTTCCAGAAATGGCTTGTTTTACGGCGCAGATATAAAATGGATGTTTTTTTTTTTTGAATAAATGAAATGGATGTTGTATCTGTCGATTTTGCTGGTAACAACATATTAGCTTCGAATGAAAGTGTTTGACGAATTTGGTTTCTTCTTTTGTACAATGATGAATTTCGTTTTATCTGCTTAAAATTTGGTTTCCCTTAAAAGATAAATTACTTATTTTTTTGAATTCAAATTTAAATGTACTTTGCGTCTCATCAAATAATTTGATTTCACCTTTCCAGCCTTGACTCTTGAATGAAAAATAAGAGGAAGTGTTTGATGAATTTGGTTTTACTTTTGTAGATGAGCTTGGTTTTATCTGTTAATAATTTGGTTTCCATTAAAAGAAATATTACTTTGCAACTCATATATTTGCGTCATGGTGTACAATGTTTCATTCAACTCATAGTTCGTCTTTTTCAATACGTCAATAAAATGAGAGTACACTTTTTACTTTGAAATTTGATAGCTTTGGCTAATGCTCTTTCCATTAATCTTTGTTAGTTAGGTGATAACAATTTTAGTAATCTTAGTATGTTAAGTTCAAATTCTACTCATCCAAAACACATGCTTATACTAAACGAAATTTCTAATCGTGTCAATATCTCTTGCTAAAAAGGCTTCATATTTGCTTCTTAATGTCATTTGCGATGCTTGTTTTTTATCCTAATCTAAGTTTAAAAGAATTTGACTTCTGGATAAGAACCTCACGTAATTAGAAGTTAAGAGATTTCATAAAATCTAACTCTATAACTATACAAAAAAGCTACCTAGCACTATATATTTACGAAAGAAGTGAAAAAAAGGAAACCATTGACTGCAAACGCAGGAGTTGTCCCAAGTGTTTTGGAGTTGTAGTTCTTAGTTTCTACAAAACAATTTCTATTAATACGCCAAGCACAATCCAAATTTGCTATAAATATTTGAATTTTTCATGCTATAAATATTTGTGTATGCATTTGAAGAGTTTGCACAACGAAAATTTGCTATAAATGTTTGAATATTTGAATAACCTAAACAAAAAACACTTTTGATAATATTTATATAGTTTTTTTGCCTTTTTTTAGTGCTATGTTTTAACTCTACAATTAATGAACTCTTCAAGATATGATTTTATTATTACAATTATGCACATCCCCTCTCAACTTTGTTTTTTTGGATCTCCAGAGGAAATGATAAACACCACTATAAAATCACTCACAAAAAATAGAAGATTTTGGGTTCAAGTTTGAGAGGACGCATAAGATTTTCAACCGAACAATCAAAGTCGGTATTATCGGTTGTGTTAGCCTTACCGATTCCCCTCTTCATTTCTATTCTTAAAAATAAAAGTTTAGAGTGAAAAATATTGAGAATTTTAATAATGTTTGAAACATCTACATCCAAATATAAAAAGTTTACGACACCAAAAAATTATACAATCACGTGTAAGCTGGTGTGTGAATACGCTCACTGAATAAATATTGGATCAAGTTAATTAACTGAAATTTGAATAGTAATCTTAATCTAATGATTTTTTGAATAAAGTAAATTTTGGGTGATAAAAGTAATCTTAATCTAATATAATTGTTAATGCATTTTTATCGCCCGAAATTCAATTTTTTGTTTCGCAGTTCAAATGGAGGTGAAAATAGTAGTTTTTATATTGTCATGTGCTGAATAATTAAGTCAAGATTAATCAGGTGTAGTACAGCATGAGTGGAGACTAGTAAGAAGTACCAACTTTTTGTTTCCTAAAGGCAAGGCACTAATTTGCGTAAAAAAAAAAGGTCATGGCACTAACTTTGCTATCATTATTATTAAGTGTTCAAGATCGGTTATCATGACAATTAGTAAGACACTTTTAAGATTGGCTAAATTGATTTAAAAAATTATTGAACTGATTTTAAAAGTGTCCAACAACAGTTAACTACAGCTGAAAAAACTAAATTAAGATAGTTTTTGAACAATTTTAAAAGTAAGACGAGTAATTTCCCTATTATTAGTGGAGCTAAGGTTATGACTTTGAGTGATAAGTTTGAAGAATCTAGTTATGTGGGGACTGGGGAGAGTGGAGAAATGTTTCGACTTTGGAATTGTCAGTTAATTTGGCCAATACCAATTTAGTAGCCACACTAATATGTTAGGCAGATGAAGATATATGGTTATTATTGACCAAAAAAAACGATATATGATTATACTTACATTACATTTTGTTGACTTATATATTTGTTAGTTAAGTTAGGTTTAAGTGTTTAATCCTTTTTAAAGTTTATTTAGTTTATGTAGTTAGGTTCAACTGGTGAAGGGGAATGAAGGAAAGGTTGGATGAGAGATTTTATGTCTGTGTTGTGTAATTACGTAGTTGACTTTGATGAGGGGAAAAGATAGATTTTAGTGAAGGGAATGTGTAAATTTATTTATTTCATCCTTAGAATTTAATATTTTTTTTAAAAAAGGCTAATATTGAATATATTTTTCGAGGAAGGTACTCTCTCCGTCTCAAATTATAAATCTAATGAAACATTAATGTTATTTTTCTTAGTATCTCCTTAAGTATATATTACTCATTTTCCTTTCGGTCATTTAATTTATATTTTTTCAATACAATTAATAAAAGATAATTTTGTAAAATTACTCATAATTTATATTTCCCGTGCGCAATTCATTGCATTTGTTAATGTATATGAAATATTCAAAACGACTTATAATTTGAGACGGATGAAGTAGTATTAAATATCATATCAAATAAAATGATTTGGAATAAAAAATTAAAATAAATATTTACTCTCCTCCACATAGGGTAGGTAAAGTGGCCTAAAAAAGGATTTTACTCTAAAATTAATCAATATATCGATGAAAAAAATGCACCAATTCATCTCTGTTAACTAAAGTTGTATATGCAGAGGCCGGGGTTCGAACCCCGGACACCCCACTTATCTATATTTAATTGTGTGAGTTTTAACCACTAAACTACTTGACAAAAAAAAAATGTTATGTTTATTTACATGAACGTATAATCCTATTAATCTCTTTGTACCCAAAAAAAAATCCTATGTATTGAGAAAGTTATTGAAAACAACGAGAAATAAAAAGAAAAAATTCTTAAAGTGTTCTAGGATTTGCAAATTTCTATTTTTGATGTCATATATCTATTTGAAGTGAAATGGTTTAGCATGGTGTTTGTGGTGTGGTTTGAATCGATTTTGAAGTAAAATGTCACCTGATTCAAAATAAAAATTATATATGGTTTAGTTTGGTTTGGTTTGGATGACTACTAAAAAAACTGATCAAATCCGATCTTAATATATGCAATTTAATTTCGATTGATTTTTGTATATCTAAAAATTTTATTTTATTAGTACTATGACTAAAATATACAGTTAAGAAAATTTTATTTTTGTATATCTAAAGTATAGGTGTTAAGAAAATGTTGTGGTCCTATGAAATTGGGGGAGCCGTTCCACGCACATTCAATGATTCCAATTAACTTGCTTTAGTCATTTTGGGTGTTTGTGCAATCCTCGTTTTCATAGTGTATGTATGTTTTTTTTTAGGTGTATGTTTTTCTTGTTACAATCCGCCTTCCAGTAGTCCTTGTGAGTTTAACTCAGTTGGCATGGACAATGCATAATATATGTAAGGTTCGAACCGCGACCACCACAAAAAAATCCACCCTCCGATCACTATTATAAGCAAAAATTAACATTTTAGGTTCATTCAATTAATAATGTATATGGTCTTTATTATATACCACATACACCATTTAATGAATAAATCTAAAATATTGATTTTTACTTATAACAGTGACCAAGAGGATGTATGTGTTAAGAAAGTGATTTTTTGCTTGCAATTTATGATTTTTCATTACAATTTCGCTTAAAAATATCAAATCACCGCTTACAATTTTGTTTGTGTACTCAGCCACCACCAAAGATTCACTAGCCGTGATTTCTCGGCTATTCAAACTTAGAAATCGAACTTGTGGATGGTCTTAGAACTCTCATTTGGTCCAAAGAAAAATGTGTTAATTTCTAAATTATTTTATTTTATTGCGTTGACTGTTTTATGTAAGCCTCTAGTTTACAATAAATTATCAATCTTGCTTGTATATATAATTCATAGAACCAGGACGGATCTTAGGAACGTGAAAGAATCAATTGACTTGCCTTGTGGCAGTACTATTTGACTTGATTATTTATTAAGGATTGTTTAAGGTGGCATTAACTCTTTTTTACTTTTAAGCAATTAACTTAAAAACTATCAACTTTAACTAATGAAAGAAAAAGTCTGCAAACAATAGTTACATATTTGATATTTCTTTCTAAGAGATATATTTTATCAAGCCATTGAAGATAGTACACTTGGAAAGGTATGTAGTAGAAAATTGGAATACATATAATAAATCTCCATTATGATGTTGGTTTTTTACGTATAAATAAAGCACAAAAAAATTGTAGAATGATTCCCTTTAATTTTCTGTTTTTTGCTAATAACATTTGGTTTTTCAAAATGTTGATAAAATTGAAAAACTTGTGTAAATATGCATGTCCATAAAAGTGTGGGTGTAAAACATTGAGCAAATGTGCGTGTCTCTTCAAATTCGGAGGATTAAGAAAAGAGGAAAAAAAAATTTCCGGTCATTCTATTTTAAGATTTTTTTTTAAAATGGTTGAAGATTAACAATTAGAATAACTAATTACTAAATAAAATATAATCCAATGGGGTGTTATTATTGCAAAATACATTGGTGATAAATAACGGTCACAGTAGGTTATGCTGGCCTATACAAGGCTACAACCTAGTCTACGTCAAATGGAGTCCATGCGAAGTCTAAGAGTTGCTTAAATATATATTTAATTAAAAATTCAGGCCAAATACAATAAAAAAAAGTCTTTTAGGCCTCTCAAGCCAACATACTTAAGTAAATTTATACTATATACATACATACATATATATATATATAAAGAAAATATATAGTTTTGGGCTGAATTTTTCACTTTTCATCATACCATTAAACAAATTTGTTAATAAGAATGCTACATTGTTGGTGTTATTCAAAAAGATAAACAAATTTATTATATTTGCTATATTATTAGTCTCATTGAAAAATATAATTATAGTTTGTTACAATGTGAAAGTACAAATAGCAATCTTCATTTACCACTATCGTCGTTTCCTTAGGATAATACAACTTATATGCTTTCGATTCCCCACTCATGCCAAGATGAACACATTTTATGCTCTTTGCATCTAGATTTATTTTGCATACATGACACATGAACATATTCCAAACATCCAAACACTCTAAAGTAGTTCCAATGCTTGGAATTTTTTTGTTTATTTTCAATGCATACCGAGTGCAGATATACATTGGTGCAACAAGTAATAAAGAGCAAGTAGAATATCGATTCCACGAGGATTGAAGTGGATAAGTTCTAAGTATTTCTAAATACTAAATTTAGTTAGTTATGGTCCAAAATGATAAACAACAAAGATAAAATTTTAGGGTTCTAAGACACTAAAGGAAAATGCAGAATTAAATAAAGCATGTAAAAAGGATTTAGAGATTCAAGTGAAAATATGTGGTTAAGAAATTAACTTGGTGAAGGTAGAGGTTTGTAAGATTTAGAACGCTACAACTCTAAGTTATGGAAGTTATAGCTTCATACATTATTAGAATGATGTAAAGAGTTGTAGTTTCGCACAACTTCCCGACAACCTGGTGGCCTTAAGGGTCTTTCAACTCATCAATCATGTTAACCATGAGAAGACACATCGTTCGGGGTACAATCACAATATTTAACATGCAACATTACTAGGTCAAGTCATCAGTAGATCTCAATCCAAGGAGAGGCAGAGTTGTGGCCTATGACAAAAATCATATATGGAAATTTACACATCTTTAGGCTTTTCAAAGATTTTGTTTAAGATCAAGTAATCTTTCTTGTTTTCGTCTCCTTTCGGTACTTAGGCATGTAACTCATATTAAACAAACAATTTCATTCTCATCTCCTTTCAGTCTCAGAGAATTGCTAATAAAGATAAAATTAGCTAGGTTTTACTTTAAAGATTAAAATAGTTTGTTTAAAATAAGCTTTAAAGGTTGTAACAAACTGATCTTGCAAACTAAATTATTACCTAATCGTTTCCTTAACCACAAAGTGGTTTAGCTCATAAAACTTAAACACAAAAATAGAAATGGAGAAGATAATGGACAAAAACATAATTGTATCAATCACTAAAAGAGAACATAGTTTACAAAGAAGAAATTACAATTCTTTGAGGATGAAAGTGAGTTATTTGCAACACTTACTTAACAATTTACTCTAATGACTCTAAAACTCTAAGATCTAACTACTATGCTTTCAAGATGAAATTATGAAGGTATGAGATGGAAAAAATTTATTTGAATCTCTAAGATGATGGCTAGAGTTGATTGAAGGTTGTTGCCTCCAATCTTTATTCTATTCAGCACAACAAACACACCATTAGCGCACACTTGAAAATGAAGGCTTGTTGTCCTTTTATAATACAAGTCCTTTCTTATCCTTTAGTGCATTCTTGGTCTTTTCACATGTGATGGTCTTTGTCTTAACCATTAAACATATGAATATACCTTATCCCTTCGGTGTACTATTTGAGATTCTGTTATCTTCCTCTTTAAGCACAAGATGTTTTGGGCTCACTTTAGTGCATATCTAATGCCCCAAGTCTGATACATTGCAACGATGTAGCTTCCTACATCGCCAAGTTGTGTCCTTTGCTACTTTCTCCTATGAGCTGTCAATCTTATCTCTTGGGAGTCAACATATTCCTTCTTCCTCGTACTACAATCATTAAAGTCATCTCATGTAAACTTAGTCCACAAGACATGCAAATAAGGGACTCAAGGTCATATGCTTGTACAACATGTACTGTGAGTTCTTCATCGATATAGCTCCAGACTCATTTTCAATGCTACATCTTCTTACATCGATAACATGCTTCCCGACCCTATATCTTCGAACATCTTCACACGGCCTATCATTCAAACCAACAGTATAAAGTATAAAAGGTTCCTATAAACTCAAATAAACATAAATAAAAAAAATTGTAATAAAGGTTCTCAAAACAATAAAAGACAAATTAATCTAAATAAAGGCTAAATAGGGTTTGCTGCCCTCAAGGATCACATATAATGGGAAATAAATGCAAGGTAATAACATACATATTTTTCAGTTATCAAGTGCACTCAGGGTTTTATACCACTCCATGCTTCTTTAGGTGTCTTTTTGGGTAACACCATACATTTTTTGTTTATATTTTGGGACAAAGAAAATGAGTTTTTTTTACTTATATTATGGGATGGAGAGAGTACCTTATTTGCTTGAATGTCCAATAATTTTCGGTTCTAGTGTCAAATCTTTAATGCCATAGATGAGTATTGTCTTGCTTAATCACCTTCAAGCATAATGACATTATAACTAGTGCAAATATGACAATATAATCTATTAAAGGACATTTGAGTAGACATGATTAACCTTTTTACACTCTAGAGAGTTTGAGGATGAAGGTTTAAACACAAATGCCAAAGATGAAATATGGTATTTTATGATAGTATTAGAGAATGACTATTTGATATCAATTGTTAGGCTTAAATGCGATTAGTTCTCTTACTGATACAAGAAATACATATACCTAGCCAATTACAATGCATTGTGAGTCTTCAGATAATTCTTTATGCTTACTTGCACTATAAGTAATCTACCAAGATGTTATGATTCAAAATAGTATATGAGAAAATACACTTGGCATGACATTATTGGTTGGGGCAAATGGGCAAGCAGCTAGTGATCCTAAAATGATGATCAATAATAGGGGTGAAGAATATTGATGAAGTCTCTCATCTCCCCCTTTGGTACTCTCTAAAGAAATGAATTAGTCTTGGGACTAAGTTTTCTTGTATCTCTCCTTTTCTCTTCTTTTATGCACTAAGAACACCAACTATAATTGAGTTCTCATCTATCAATTTTATCTTTGAATTGATAATCAATTTGCAATTATCCAATTATTTCATTGTCAATTTTGAGAACCATTACACAAGACTAATGACTATTGCTAATCATACTATTATACTAATAAACCTAATACAAATGATCATTATAAGTGGAATTTGCTAAATTGATGTTTACTTAATCAAACATGTAGCTATAGACACATAGACTAAAGAAAGTAACAAAACATTGTGTGAAGTGAGGCAATTTAAATTAAACCAAAGAAGGAGAAGAAAGTTAAAAAATGGATAAAATCTGGTACAATGAAAGACACTATTACCATACAATGATCCAATGGTTCATAAATTTAAAATCACCAAAAGGGAATAAATTAAATATATGTTTTTTGAAGGACAAAGTTAAAAAGTGTTACAATCATGAGAGGGGCCACATTGTGATGATGAGTGCTTTTGGCCATGTTAGAAGACTATGTGTCGGTGCATTTCTCTCACCGCGTTAACCAATTTCAAGATAAATAAATAAATGGGTATAATACAACTCGTGCCTCTTTTATGGACTTTACAACTTGAAAAATTCGAATATAATCAATATATTGTATATAGAAAATTACTAAAAGAATAAATTAATCATGAAATGAATTAAGAAAATAGAAAAAGAGGACTTAAGCTCATCAACGTGATTTCCAAAAGTGATGGACCAAGATGAAGAGCTACGCTGCCAACATGTACAAGGAATCCCTTCTCTCAACCAATGAGTTTGCATAATCATTTTGACTTTATTTGTTTATTCTTCTAATATAAATTATTATGTTCATATATTAAGATAAAATGTAAATTATTTGGGGTTGTGTTAGAGGTTGACTTGTGATCTTGAAGTGTGTTATGGTTTTAAATGGATCTTTTGCAAATAGACAATGAAATTGGTCCCCTCAGATTAATCGGTTTGTGGATTAGATATTGAATTTTTTTTTAAAAAAACTACCAAGTTATACAACTTTTTCGGTAGAAATAAAATAGAAAAAGATAGTCATACAACTTTTTTAATTATCAAATTATTATACTCTAAAATATAGTTTTTTTTCCTTCTTATTTTGAAAGGAAAGAGGTACTTGATTAATATAGATTGAATATAATTTAATGATTATTTATTAGATATCTATAGTTGAGAGATTAGCAAAGATGGTGATAGTGATAATTTAAGAACACCTAGTCTTAAAATTGGTCAATAAGTAGTTTTTGTTGTGGTTACGGATGGTTAGTATGAAGTACATGACATAAATTTTATATTGTATGTCTGGTATTATATTGTGTTCGTTAAAATTATGGTGAACCATCGTGATATTATAAAAGTTTTTTTTTGAGCAAATATTATAAAAGTTATAGCTTATAGTTTTTGAAAAATTAAGTTGGTTCACCGTGATTCTATCCGACACTATGAATTTAAACATGCATTTTCAATTTTTCTATGATGACTTTTCCTATATTGAGGTTTTGAACCATTTTAGAGTGCGTATTGGCTTAGAATTTTAAAAGACTATTTTGGCAAAAAGAATCTTAAAGATTTTAAAAGACTTTGTGTAATTGTATAGACTTTGTGGGATTTTAAAAGATTTTATTCAAAGGACTTTTCACAATCAAGATTTTTAAATCAAGATTTTAATGGATTTATAACATAAACTTTTAAGATTTTAAAGGATTTTATGAGATTTTAAGATTGAAAGGATTGTATGATTTTTAAGAAAAATTCAATATTAGAAGAGTGAAAAAAAAAATATCAAATCCTAATATGGTTAACAACAAAATAACATAATGTTGCCTGCCTTGTTAATGTATGGTAAAATAATAACAACAAAAAATATCAGCTAAAAAACCCCAAATAATTATAATAAATTAGAAAAGCAAATTGACTTGAAAAAACTTTACACTTATGAATCTGTAGTATTAATAGTGAAATGAAATGCAATTAGTATCGGTAAGTAACGTGCACAACAACATGTTTTCTTGACTGGAACGTGAACAAGAGCAATGAGAACTGAGAAGCAATAATATAAAAACTTACAAGTGTATCATGAACATGGAATAATTACGATGAAGGATAATAAGAAGAGGCTATGAGTGTGGAACGACAAAACAAAAATATAGATGTTTTAAAAACTCTCAAGGTTTTTTTTCGAGATTGTTGAATGAGCATGTTATATGTATTTTCAACTAAAAAGTCTCACAAAATCCATCATACAAAAGAATCCATTAAAATATGCAGATTTTTGAATACCAATAGACAATTTATAAGTTGGTACAAATCTTAATTGAATACCATGAGATTTTGTTGTCCTAAATAAAAAATCTTGATTGTCTTGATTGAATACCATGAGATTTATTTATTTTCTATAAAAGTTTTGATTGAATACCACAAGATTTATTTATCCTTAAAAAGTCTTTTAAAATCCATTGAAATCTTAATTCAATAAACCCCGGACTTAATTTGCACACAACTTTATTTGACTGATTGCACACATCTTTTTTTACAAGATTAATTGCACACATCTTGGTCGGTCTTCTTTTTTAAATCTTTTTAAGGGCAAGAAAAAATTATAATTGATAGTATATAAATTTTACTTTTTATGGACACTTTTTTTCTTTATCAGATTATGTGCACCTTTCATGCCTTGCAATATTTTAGAAGACATGCATATTTACATTGAAGTTAGAAAACTTAAGTTTGTGAATTTTATCTTATCTTATAATCTAAGTTTTATAAAAGTAACCCTCCTCTTACTTTCATTAAGAAATCATTTGTTGAAAGACAAGATTCAGCTCATAAAGACCTGACTAAAAATCAAACAATATGGACTACTGAAAGAGGTTGGTCTTTCACAACTTGACTAATCACATTTCATATCTTATCTATAAAATGTGTTCTTATTTAGCACCAGACAATACTTTGAATGTGATTACCTAAGTGGAAACATGTGGAGTAAAAAAGAAGTGGAAGAAAAATGCTGAGTGATGGGGCATCAAATGAAAACCAAATTTTTTCAGCTTTTATGTAATGTGTGAACAAACAAAAAAAAATGGATAAACCAAAATTGACATTAGCATTGTATGTAGTAAAGTATTTTTATGATATAATTTTTATAGAGACGCGTCAACTTCATTTAAAATTTACAACGAAATTTACATATACTTTATATTTGTACAATTTGAAATTAAAATATAAATTATGGTTGGTGTGAGCGGATGATCTAATTATTTGTGTCAATTTTCATAGAGACGCATCAACTTCATTGAAAATTTACAATAAAATTTAAATATACTTTATATTTGTACAATCTGGAATTAAAATATAAATTACGGTTGGTGTGAGCAGAAGATCGAACTATCTGTGTCAACTACAATTAGTTTTACAAAGTATTTTTTTACATTACCATTATGTGTATAAATAGAATTATATATAAGGAGTCTATGAGTCCTAATTCAACCGGCAAAAGTTGGATGCCGTGACTGAGGTTTGAAATTCGTTCATCCACTTGTATGTGTGAGTTTCTAATGACTTTTATCATTTCGTTTATTTACAAAATAAAAATAGATAACGAACACTATATTGGTTCAAATAGAACTGAACTCAAACCCCTTAACCAATCACTCGAAATCTGACTTAAACAATTATATTTATTATTATTTCTTTTATTTCACATTATATTAGTAATTTTATCATAAAAAAATGTTGTATAAGTGCAACTTTTCAAATTAGTTTCAATGTATTTTATGTACTTATTTTAAAAGTATAAAAAAGTTTGTACAAAAGTTACTTTTTTTTAGACTTTTTAAAATAAATGTCTCAGATTTTAAAAGAATTAACTTTATTGAACAAATAAGGATCCACGATCATAGTAAACTAATAAGAATTTTTAAACAAGTCTCACGTATACATATCATTTATTTATAATTTTTAAATAAAAGTATCTATTAAAGATTCAATGAATTCAATAATATTAACCTAAAAAATGTTATAAGTCCATTAATATGTACTTTAACACATGCATTTAGAAAAAAGAAATTGAAAAGAGAAAGAATCACGCAAATGTTAAACAAATTTTCATATACTTTATTTTCTATTTTGATTGTGGGACCCGTTAGTTATTGAAGAAAGATAATCGTTATGTAGTTGTCGATAACTAATAAGTACCCACTTTTTTCTTCCTTCAACGAGGATCCTTGATAGGTTCAAGTTTTTGTTAAGTAAATGACTATTCATTAAAGATATTTAAGGCTTCTTTCATGAAAAAAGGTTATAAAAACGGAATCAAAACATATCAATTTCAACATCTATTCAAATTTACTTCATCCCAAAAACTAGATAAAATTGATTGGTCACACACAAAAAAAATCAATTATCATATATCTTGATTGATAAAAAGAAAACTAGATCATATTTATCATATATCTTTTTTCATAAAAAAGAGTAATAATTATTTTGGTTTCTGAATGTGTAATGAGTACCTTCAACAGTCTTTCAATGTATCAAAATTTTAAAATGTTTCGTGATCGTGCATTTCGTTAATCTAAATAGTCTCTTATGTTAGAATAGACTCCAAATGATAAAAACAAATAAATAGTACATATATTAATATGACGAGAAATACGTATATTAAGAGAATACAAACATTTTAAGGCAAAAGACTATTTTCCCTAATATATTGCACATTCAAGAATCAAAATAACTACTATTCCAATGAAAAACAATTATCATATATATTTCCCCAAAATAAATTATCATATATTTTTTCTAAAAAAAGGAAATTATCATACATCTTTTTCTTAATTAATTAATATTCCATTCACCATATAAGTGACTTTTAAATATTATTTATTTTCAGTCAAGAAAAAATCATTTATCTACTTTATTTTTTTGGAATAAATTAGGTGAGTACACATGGACTTTAAAGAATGGAAACAAACAAACAGCAAAGAAATTAAGAATTTCTCAGTTGGCAGCACTGCACACACAAAACCATAAGCATTTCAAGAAGAGTGGTAAATTAGAAATCACAACACGGACATCGGATACGACACGGATATCAATACGTCTATGTAACTAATAATTTTAAAAAAAGTATATGATTTAGTGTAATTATAAGTGTTAGTGTCAGATACGACACGTATCCGATATTGAAATACGTCTAATTCGAAAAGTGTCCGTACTTCATAGATAATGAATAAAAAATAAATAAAAGTCAAATCTTCATTAAATCTTAAAAATCAATTAAAGAAAAAAAAAACCACTTTTTTTTATTCACATTTTTTTATATATTTCCTCAACCAAATAAAAACACAGTGAAGAGATACCAAAAACCATAACTAACCTTCTTCTTCTTCTTCTTCATCTTCAACACTTCAAATTCCAATTTCAACTTTCTTTGACTTTCTTTCATCAAGATTAGATTTTTCTTTGACCCTTTTGCTTACTTTATCCAAAACAACTCACTTTTTCACCAATTTCATCTTCTAAGTCAATTTCATGAACTTGTGTTTTAGATCTTAGATCTTTGTTGTCGGTGGTTGATCGGAGTAGATGTCGCCGTCAAATGGGTTGTGTAACGGCGGTGGAAGTGGTGGTGGTGTTAATGGAAATGGGTTGAGTTATATTGAACATCATGTTTCAAAATTTGATACTCTTGCTGGTGTTGCTATTAAGTATGGTGTTGAGGTATAAAACTTTGAATTAGTTTTTGTTTTTGGTTTTTTTTGAATTTGAAGTTTGGATTTTTCTTGGATTTGGTAAAGTTTTATTCTTTTTTCAATTGGGTTTTTAGGGTTTTTTTGTTTGGGATTGGGGGAGGATGTGGCAACCTTTTTTTCTATATGAAAAATGAATGTTTTGTTCAAAATGTTTGGTTTGGTTTGGATTTATATGAACATGATGAAGAATTTGTGTGTTGTTTTGTGCTTTTCAAGATTATATGTTTTTATGGAATTGATGTTTTGTGGTTTACAAAATCCTTTGATTGTGTTTTTTTTGTGTTTTTTTTTGCTTCCATCTACAAGCAAATTGATATGAATCAATTTTTGGAGTTTGAAGTTTTTGACTAGCAAGTTGATATGAATCATTTACTTGACTATTAAGTCCATTGAATTTTTTTCTCTATTGATTGATAATGTCTTGTCAACAAGATATTCATCTACATGAGAGATGTTGAAATTTTGATATGGTTATTGATTATTTGAAGCTCTATTTGATAAATGATTTCAATTTTTTGAGTTTCATTCTCCAAGTTTAGGATATTCTAGGTGGTGAATGGAAATGATTATGGATCATGGATAGGAGGTGTGAATATAAATGAAGGTCTTTGGTTTTTAACAATTGTTATGTTCGATATTTGATTTGTTATGCTATCATAGTTTTACAAATCATTTTATAGGCATAATGCATTCTCTTTTAGAATTCTTATAGGAACATATGAAATAATGTTATCAGTCGCGTATAGCGGACCAAGGTGGAAAGCTAAAAAAAATCGCCATTTTAAGCCACCATAAAATACCATGGCGCTGCAATCCTTCACAAATTGGCCATGGTGGTTGTCAAAAGGTCCACCGCAATCCACGATGATGCCACCAATGCTGATAATTTACAACACTGATGAAACATAAGTTAGTTATCGTGTGATGTGGAAAGTCGTGTGCGGTGGTGACAACATGATTCTTTAGATATATACCCCTCTCCTTAAAAATTTTGAGATAAGAGTGGTCATATAGTACCAGCGAATGTCTTAACTCGTCGCTGAATCAGTTACTTAAAGCACTTACTTGACGTGATGCCCTATTATCTATTACTTAAATGTTTGTTATAGCTAATCTTGAAAATTTCATAGTTCTACCAATGAATGTGTTAATTGAAATCCCTTGTAATTATTCAGGTAGCTGATGTCAAAAGGATGAATGGTTTGGCCTCAGATCTCCAAATGTTTGCACTGAAGACATTGAGAATTCCGCTACCAGGACGACATCCACCATCTCCGGTTCCTGATGAACCTGCCAAGTTGAGGTACTATCCTATTCATTTAGTGTATTTTCCGCTTGTAATTGACGGTCAAGGAAGCATTTGCAATATCCCATAAAATTTATCTTACAATTGCAAGACAAAAATGAGGGGTTCCAGAATACAACCGAAAGAAAAAAGAATTAGGTCAAAAGGAGGGGGTTTATTGATTCCAGAATACAGAACACAACAGAGAATTAGAAATGCTATTAACAAAGCATTCAATGCATTTAGAATTTGACAGTGATTCTGCTTGTGACGTTTATATGCTTATTCTAATATTCCTTTCTGGTAGTGTTGTCAATTGTGGATCGCGGAAAATAGCGGTTTGTTCGTATTCCGGTTCACTAGAGTGGTATAGCACTGCTGTAACCACGATTTGACTACACTTTGTACTAAAGAGCGTACCACAAAAACAGTAACAATTTGGTAGAACTCCACCGCTATTCGACACCACTGCTTTCTGGTTTTCCATGTGTTTATTCTTCATATTTAACAAGAGAATATGCGTCGAAATAAAAAGAGAGAATAAAGTAAAGTTCTTACTGAATATTTGAAGTATAGTGATTATCATAGCTCATTGGTGAGGTTTAAGATAGCAAATATTTACTAACTTGTTACTTTGATTCAAGATTCTGTGCTAGATTATAGAAACTCATTTTATTCTGAAAAATGTATTGCAGAGACAATAGCAGCGAAAGAAGACCTCCCCGCAATGGTCAATCTGTGATGAAGGAACCGCTCCAGTCCTTAAGACTGAAACCGCCTAAACAGAAGATTTCTCCAGCTATGACCATTTTACAGAAATACTATGGACTTGACTCATCAAATTCTAGAGATACATCTGGAGAAACAGAATTGGCGATGTATACATCTTCTATTTCAGATCATTCCAGAGATGACTGGCTTCCAAAACCCTCACCCATTCCAAACCATCATTCCAAGTCAACAAATTTATCGTTTGATCTACTTACCGGGAACGATGAAGTGTCAGAGTATATGTGTTTTACAGATATCAGTGACGGGGGAGGTGATAAGTCTGACGAGAAATCCGTCCGCAGACGTCAAAAAGCTGATGTTGATAATGGAGGTACTACACCAGAAAGGCTTTTCAAAGAAGGCAATAATAGTAATGGATTGAACGGTTCTTCCTCCAATGGAAAAACATTTTCCATGAGGCCAAAATCAGCTAGTCGAGCTTCTCTGTTTCCAGAGTCGTCAGATTCAGGATGGTTAGATTCTATTTCAGTAGGGTTAGGAGATTCAATATTTGTCGATGGACTTTCTGGAGTGCGCAAATCGTCGAGCGCATCAAGCCTCAGAGAGCAGGAGAAGTATAATTCAGCAGCAACAGCATGGCCAACCATTTCCAAACCTATCTTTGATGGCTTACCTATCCCAATAACCGGACGCAGAAGTAAAACTGCCCTTGATTAATGAAAAACTAGTTCTGTTTGGATCAAATTATTTTTTGACATTTCATAAACACAAATTGCAACAACTTGCAACTCTTCTCGGTTTAACCGGAGAAAAAAGGTATAAAAAAACAAACAAATTACACGCGTAGGATATTTATTTCAGGCCTAGGATTAAAGGGGTTGATGATCTCACAAAGAGAAAGGATGCAGCAGTAGCAACTGAGGAAAAGATGCATGAAAAAGGTCTGCAACTGTTTCTCTAATGTTACAATAATTTATGGTAACCACACTTGGAATATAAGAGTTATTTACAGATTGATAGTCTACTTTGTTAAAAGGTTGAATCAAGTGAAAGTCGTTCTGTTCAGTGGTTAATTGTATCATGTTGTCATTATTCAATACATTATGTAAGTATTTATGATTTATGATTTTTTTCCACCTTTAGACTATAATATATATACTGTAATACCATTTAAATTTGTAAACATGTTACATTGGCATTCTTCTAGCTTTATGTCTCTTATAGTACTCAATTAAATTGGTTCTTATACACCCTTATTGATTCATGAGGGTGCAACCTTAGTTTTCTCTATGTTGATATATACTCTATTAAATTGTGGTTTTGCTTATCAATGTCCTAATTTTCGAATTAAAATTTATGTGAATTATAAGGGCTCCTTAGCAATATTTAGCAATATTCACGTAGGCATGGTTGATAGATACCTGGTATATACCTGAATCCCCTAATCATTCCATTAATCATGTGCTAAGATGTTTAATTCAAGGTCAGTAGAGGGAAATGCTAACCGGCGGGGGAACTAGTTAAAGAAATCAATATAGAAATATTGTATTGAAAAGTGCGGAGAAGTTTTATATTCAACTTTTTGAATGTTAACAATTAGTTTTTTCAATTCAATGAAAAATTTCTATTTTTAACTTTCTTAATTAGTAGCCCAGAGACACTAGTTAGTATGATTCATCGGTAGAAATCAATCTTTTAAATGAATCTCAATGCTCTAGAGGCTAGTTTTTGGTTAATAGATATATGAAGTGCGATAAGAAAAACCTTTTTCTTTATGTCCATATTACACATGAAGTGTGATAATGAAAGCAATTTGACGTAAATGTACTTTTTCTAGACCAGAAAACAAGTTAATATAGGATTGTTTTGCGGAGAAATTGGAATGAATGCATGCTTATTTTGCTGAGAAGCAATGTAAACCAACAATTTGCATGTAATTGTAATTTAGAGTTTGGCTCACATGGGTGTTTTCTCTTTCTTTAGAACATGAGAATGACAAGGCACATGATTGAGTCATATTGCCGACATAATGAAAATGATGTTTACTAGAATCTCTAGTCTCTAGGTTATTGTTAGATTGGTAGAATTCCCGTATGATACGCTATATACGTGCATGTAGTTATAATAAAATAATGGACCAATAGAAATTAAAAACAATGATAATGGCTTTCAATAATTGTACGAAGATTTTGTGTCAAAAAAGCCATTAGATTCTAATTGGGTGGTCTATGACCTTTTGGTGTTTTCCAAACCGTATGTCAATAATTTTGTTGGAAGATTTGAGATTTACAAAATATATTGTCGGGAAAACAATTTATTTTTTAAAAAAAATCTTAGAACGAACATTATTTTATGTTTCATGCACATAGATACCACAAACCGAACATATACGAATATACGAAATAGTGTTTGACAAAAGAAAAATAATAAAAAATATGTATTATAATGCCCATTTTCTTGTACAATATTTCAAGTTGTATCTAATTAGAATCTTAATCTTAATATTAATATACGATAAAGATAATTGGGATGGAGAAGTAATGAGCATAATTATTGAATAGAAAATAAAATAATTGCAATTTTTCTAGGTAGTTCTTTAAATAAGTAATATCATGATTAGCTAAAAACAACTTTGATGTTATGAATCTCACCTCAACTCTAAGCTTATTTATTCCAATACCATTTGAGAATATATACGGAACTAAAAATTAAATTAGCAAATCAAATGAACCCTTCACATATCTTTTTCGGTCATGGAAGTGAAAATATTCAATCTCGTCGAAAAATAGCAGTTTCTTCTCTTGCTTGCTCCACACAACGAGCCATTTCAAATGCAATTCGCTTTAATTTCAAACAAAATATTAGTCTCTTGTATGATTCATGCCAAGCAAATGGGGCGGAGAGTTATGTTTCGATGGGATCCGATGTGTTAGTGCAGAGCATATATGTTGAATTGTGCATTGACATAAACTGTAAAGTAATTTCTAAAAAACCACAATATATTACCTTAACTGAATTCTACATATAAATACTTCAAAAAATAGTCCAGTCTAAACATTACTAAAATAGCTAACAGAATTTCAGCTCTCGAGTTCTCACTAGAATGCTAATTTCCCGCACACAAAAAAGGTTCTTTTACGTTTTCACTATTTTTGTTTTTTGGGGAGGTGGGGTTAGACTTACCACCTGTTTTTAGGTGGTTTCACTTTATAAATACGAACTATCCAATTCTGAGTAGTAAACGCCTCCTCCAAGTACTCCAACTTTATGTCCTTATTTCCAATTTCAACACCTCTAGCGCGATCATACCTGTCATTTCAAGAAACAAGTGATTACAAATGGAAGACGTACATAACAAGCATATCACAAATTACAACCTTGTCATTTTGAAAACCTTATACAGGGTTATTGATGTCTTTTGAGAAAACTACAGTCATACTCTTATTCAATGCATTTGAAAGGTAAGGTCAACAACAATGTTGCAAGAAACACCGAAATTGAAATTTTAACATGCTTGAAATAAGCCTAAAACTTGAATTCAAACGATTTGGGGACTCGAGATATCTCAATCTTACTGCCTACTAGTACAAAGGGATCAGGGTATTTCATCCCTCCCATGGTTTTGAATAATGGAAAGGATGGGATATCCCAAACTCATGCACATTGCAGGCCTTCTACCTCATTCTTTGATGAATAAACTATATCAAACTAGAATCATCATAAACTAATCTCCAATTTTAAAAAACTGGTAACATTTGAGTACTATAAACAAGTATGACTCCCATAAGTTAATCACAGACGTTGTATATTTTTCATATTCCCTTTGTTGAGATAGCAGTGATGTATAATTGCATTTCACAATATTTATACTTGACACTAGTTGCATATAAGGATATATCAACAATTGATCGTTCTTGTTTTATATTGATATATAATTACCAGTATCTGTTAATAACGACACCTAGACTGTGTGTTGTGTCACAAGTTACCAACAGTAAAGGATAAGGAGCTTACCCAGGTGGTTTGCCATATTCTGTTGTCAGCTCCCCAAACCGATAATAAGACAGCTTGTACCTATCAAGGAAAAAGATAAAGAGAAATATAATTAAATCATCATATATCAATTGATCATGTGCCTATACATAAATCAGCTAACAATATTATTCTTAAGTTCTGAACATCTTCCACTTTTATTCCCTTTTATTGAGCTTAAAAACAATAGCACCTGATTCATACTGGGGGGTACAAGTATGTAAACTCAAATACCCAACCTAGTTAAGCTTCACTGGTTGATCACAAACCTATTTTAGAGGGGTAGCATAGTCCAAATTTTTAAATGGTTATTCCATAAATTTATCCATTTATCTGGTCAAATGTAGTCTATAACACTACTTTTGTTTCCAAGCCCATAGACAGAAGTGTATGCATACAAATTTTCTGGGCATTAAGAATAACTCAAATGCCAAGATAAATTAATGGTGCTAAGAAGCTTACATAAGACAGTTCAACATCTTTGGAGCTGCTCCTTTATCTACACGATATTCTCCATTGACAAGGTAATCTGGTTCCTTGATTACAGGAAAAACTCCACCGCCAATTCTCACCATCCATAGAAATCTAGCAAAAATTAAGAATATGTTATAAAAATGCAAGAAGCATTGTAGCAGGATAGATAAAGAAATACTAAATCAGATGATACTAGTAATGAGTAATAAACAAGTAAAAATTCAGGGAAAAGAGAAATGCCAATATCCAGGACAGCATTAATAAATGTATGTTCCATCTTTTACAATGAAGAAATTTCGCAACATAAAAACAGAAAAATTGCTGCTCAGATTAATTCCAACCAGTAAAAAATCTGAAACCTAGACATAATTTGTGTGCCAGAATGACACAACAAACTATGAAACCATGGGGCATAAATATGTTAGCCCCATGTTCTCCTGGCCCTGCTTACATTGAAATATCCCGTTAATTTGTACAAACTTGAGGATAGCATGCTGATAACGAATTAATTTTCTAAAAAGCAAGAAGTGTTACACAGAAGGCATGGAAAGGGAGGTTGAGATTTAAGAAGCACAACAAACGATGAGGACAGACTAAACGACAACATACAAACTTTTGAAGATGAAAATGACCAATCACTAATTAAGGAGAACAAAGCAAGTAATCTACCTATACAACTCTTTCAAATGGATAAAAGTTAGGGTGTCGGCAGTGAAAACACTTATAATTTTTATATACTCAAAACCTCAAATGAAACCACATGTGCAAGTGTTGTGTCGAGCTGTGAATATAGTGGGTGTCTGTGTAGCATTTGTCATAGAGAAACGAAAACATGCATCATGAAAAAATAATGGATGTAAAAGTGCAATATATAACTTAAGATGGACTTACTTATTAATATCGTCAGAGGAATAACCAGTAACACCACCAAACACGACTAACACATAGTCAACATCAAGTGATTTCATTATGTCATAAGCCTCATCCTCATAAGATGACATTGCACGCCCAACAGTTGCTATGTGTGTATTGTTCCAGGTGTTATTGTCAACAATAACTGTTCTGTTTCCCATGGCAGTGATTTGATAACCATAATCCCACCATGACATAACCTTGGCATCTGGTGGAGTGTTTTGGCGAAGCCAAAAGTAAGCCTCACGATAATCGTCAAAGATGACCCTCTGGCCGTGGGCACCCCTTGCAGCCAAGACAATTGAGGGAGATGAGTATGCTTCAGATGTGACCCAAGTACAGTGAATAGCATATCTACTGAGCAGATAAAAAGCACCGAAAAGTAACATCATAGCACCGTTCTTTTGGAAAGGCTGGGAGTTATCAATTACACCCTGCATGTAAATAATAATATACACTATTAAAACTGCATTACCACTATAATCAAAATGAAAACCGTTCATTGTAGAAATTAAGAAACAAGAACACAAATCTAATGCAATATTCAATACTCTAGTTCACAAAAGATGAATAATGAAGTAAAAAAAAATAATACTGCATAGCAATTGTCATGGAAAAACATAGCTATTTATCCTATTACCATACCTACTGCACCATACCGATGAGAGTAATTACAACATTGGAAAATATCAAGCAAACACTAATTCATCTTTCCTATAATTATTACTGAAAAGGAGCAGATAGACATACTTGATAGACAAAAAATACTAGTAGCATATGAATAAATATGGAGAGATAGAAAATAAAATTGAAAACAGTAGAATTCAACAATTGTGAACAATCCTTTTGCTCAACTAGTTACTTCAGAAATCTAACCTTAGAAGAGCCTTTTGAAGCGCCAGTTCCTTTACCAGAACCACTCTGTACGGTTTGCACTTTTGCCCTAACAACCCGAGTCAAATTCTTCACAGTAGCAGATACCGCAATAGCACTAATGAGGCATACAGCAGGGGTGGCAACGAGGATTAATCGAACCATAACACCAGCAAAATACATGCTTGTAAGACCATACATAACTATGAAGATTGTGGCATCTGTCAAGCGCTTGAAGCAAAAATAGAGGCCAGCAGGGAAAAGGAATAGCAATATATGGAAATCAAACATGAAGGATGACCAAGCAGTAGGCTGATGCTCAGAGACAGAAGCAATAATTGGAATATGATCCTTAGCATATGTTGGATCAAGCAATGAATAAAACCTTCCAGTCCATGGTGATATGTAACCAGATGCCATGCCTACTCCCAAGGCAACAGCACCAACACCAACTGCACTAGTTACAGTGATCCTCAAAAATGCTTGAAACAGTTTCACATCTCCGAGTAAATGCTTTACCCAATCCAAAAAGAAAAACACCTGGTAAAACAATCCAAGTCAGCCACAAGAGACAACATGCTAACTTAATCAAGCAAATCAACAGAGAAGCAATTAAACAACATGATCGTGATCGCAGTATTTTGCAACAGAAACCAACTTCCAATACCATAAAGCAAATAAACTAGGCAAACACACCCACCTAACAATATATTTGTTCACCTAAAAACAATTATTTTTTCCATATTCATGATTCCGAATATAAAACCCAAAACAGCGTGCTTAAAGAACCCATTCAACTTTAACCAACACATATTGAAACTATCCATATTTGAATTAGCTACTAGCTTATGGAAACTTGTCAACTACAAATAATTTTATGATTCTTCATCCATAAAAAAGTGCTCATATAACTTAAAAGTGATTACAGAAAAGTTAATCAAGAGAGCTTCCAAAAAATTGAGTTTATGGAAAATCAATCTGTAGAAATTAATTTTAATAGGGTGGATTCTAGAGAGGATAGATGTCATCAATCTTAACCCTCACAAGCAATATAGGCTTATTTAAACTTAGACTTCAATGGAGATGCATCTTCCGTGTAAAATAATTCTACATACACCAACATCCAATCAGAACTCATGATATTGCTACGTAAACCAACTTTGTAACTGTAATATAAAAATAACCGCAAAATACTTGATTCTCATTGGACGTCAATGTCAAACTAGTTAGTGCAGATCCCAATTGCTGCTTAACTTAATGAAAAAAATTATTGTTAATAAACTCATTGTCATTACAAATATTCTTTCATAAATGGTTGTAGAAGTTTTACACCGACAACCAATGAGAATCAAGCATTTGCCGGTTATCTTTAAAATGCAATTCTAAAATGGGCTTATGTGGCAATACAATGAATTATCATTGGATGTCCGCATACCGACAATGCACCTCCATTAAACTCAAATAAATTTAAGCCACAACAACAAGCTTGTAATTAAACCTTTCATCAACAACAATCAAGCATTAACCCAGAGGTGGGGTCAGTTACATAAATCAAACATCGACATAATGCTCCAATTAAACAAAATTTAAAATCAACTCAAATAAGAACAACAACAACAAAATGCCAGCAATTTTACGGTTATATTTAAAATCAACTAAAGTATTTGACGGTTATCTTTAAAATGCAATTTTAAAAATAGGCTTATGTGGCAATACGACAAGTTATCATTGGATGTCGGTGTGTATAACGCCAATGCACCTCCCTTAAAGTCAAATAAATTTAAGTCATAGCGACAAAGTTGCGATTAAACCTTTCATCATCATTAACAACAATAACAAAAATGCAATGCAATGCAATGTGGAAGGAACAACCTGAAGCAAGAAAAAGACACCCATAGAAGCCATATGTTCACCAGATTGAACATGTTGAAACCCAACAAACCTAATCTGCATAGCAAGCAACATTCCCAAAACATACATACAATTATAAGCAACATAAAGCTTCAACGAATATCTCCCAATAACCAACAACACCAACACATAAAGCGGCACCAAATTTATAATAAAAACATAACCACCCCACGCCGAAACCATATAAAAATAACCAAACGCCGACGCCAATGCCCACGACAAACTCCCGGTATTCACCGCTTTCACAAACAAATAAAACGTCAACAACAACGCAAATATCGCCACTCCTTCATTATCATAAGATCCAGCAACAGATCTTGATATATAACCCGGACAAATCGCGATCAATGCAGCCGCGACAATCCCCGCACCAGAATCCCATATTTCTTTACCGAAGAAATACGCTACAATAGTAGTATTCGACGCGAAAAATGGCGCTGTAAGTACACAAACTTCACGAATATGAACTGCAAATCTAAGAAAATGGAGAATTTTGTATAAACCAGCAGCAGTGAGCATTAAACCAGGATAAAGTGTACCGCCAACGATTCTACCGAGTGGATACCATGAATCGGAATCAAACCAATTCCAAAACTCGGAGAAACCGTGTTCTGTGAGGTAGAGAGTGGTGCGGTAGTTGAAATATGGATCGAATTCATGGATCATGGATTCATAGCGAAGGACGCTGAAGAGACGAGTGATGAATGCGAGGATGTAGATTAAACCTAGGATTGTGATTCGGAGGAGGAGTTCTTGTTGTTTGGTTTTGAGTTTTAGGGTTTTGGGAAGGGAATTGAGGAGATCTTGGATTGTTGATGGTGATGAGGTTGTTACTGCCATTGTTGTGATGATTTGGTGAATTTAGGGTTGTGGGATTTTCATGGAAAATGGGAATTTTCTTGGGAAAATGTGGAGGAAAATGAGAGTGTGTGTGAGTGTGGATCTGGTTGTGAGTGAAGGGAAGGTGAGAGAGGTAGAAGAGAAAGATGAACATAAAAGTCAAAAGTCAATTAATTGTTAATTTCATTTATTTATTTATTTATTTTTATTTTGTATAAATATAACATTTTTGTGTGAGACGAATCAAATGATATACATGTCATAAACTTACATTTTGAAGTCATCGTGAACTTAACTCCGTTGGTGTAAACAATGCATAATATATGCAAGATTCGAAGTTTAAACACCAACTACTACTAAAAAAACTTATATTTTATATGAAAACGTCCAATCTAATCTAATGATATTGATATTGTCAATCATGATAAACATACTTGTATTTGTAGATAGATGAAGATTGAACTAACAATATCAATTTTTACATTTGAATTAGTCATAGAGGATGTATTATAAGGGATCGAAATGAGGATCATACACACATATTCCAAACTTCACTTTTCAAAAAGCCTAATAACTCACATAATAATATCAGAAATGATATTTGTACAATTATTTTGTGAGAGATTTTGGACAATTTTATCTTTCATATTAATATTATGTTCCTACTTCCATGTTAATGTTTCTCAGTCCCGCTTTCCTGCATAGTCATTCATAATATCAGTTAAAAACTCTAGAAATAGTCTTTTGAACGGACAATATGATATGACGAGCATATGTTTGTTCTTTCCTTTCGTAATGAATAGAAATTTTAGGCACAAATAAATATTGTCATTCACCATATAACAACACCTAATGAACTTAAATTTAAGTTCCAATTGAATGGCTTTGACCAATAACGTTTATCTGACCTAGGTTCCCTTAAAACAACTTGTATGTTGAAGGTGACATATTTGTCATAAGAATTGGATCTTTTAGCCTTCAATTCTTTGCCTAGTTGAACCTCATTATGAAACATTGATTTAATAATGTCAACAAGTTGTTGAGAGACATGATGTCATAAGTTGTTGAGAGACATGATGTGATGCTCTGTTGTCAATAGCCAAAAACAGCCTACCGCGTTAGAGCAATACCGAGTCGCGCGTTAGGAAAAAGCGGATTTCACGGCCGCTTTTACCTGGAGCAGAGCGGACCAATAGCGGGTCAAATCGCCCGCTTTTCTGGGTCAGAGAACAAAACGAGAGAAAGAGAACCAAAAACGACTGTGTTTTCAAAATCGACCCATGTGACCCTTTTTTGACCCGGTTCGCTGGAATAATAAAAGTTCGTTATTGGTTGAATAAAATAAAGGGTTAATTAAGTGTTTAGTCGCTATAAATATTCACAGTTTTGTTTTTAGTCCCTATAAAATAAAATCACACTTTTTAGTCCCTGTGACATTTTCCTTAAGCATTTTAGGGACCACAAATGTTGATGAAAATTTTTTACAGGGACTAAAAATGCTGATGGAAATTTTTTATAGGGACTAAAAATGCTGATGGAAAATTTTATAAGGACTAAATAGTGTGACTTTATTTTGTAGGGACTAAAAAGAAAATTCTGAATATTTATAGGGACAATTTACTTGATTAACCCTAAAATAAAATAAATGCATATTTATGATTTCTTTGACCCATATTTATGATTCATATGAACCAAAGGTTCGATCAATTGCCTTATCATGTCAATGACTAGTTAGTTTTTAAAACAAAAAAGTTCTAAACATAACAGTAAAAAATTATTCAAAATCTTAAAAAGAAAATGAAGAATATTATATATGAGACACGACAAAAACTAAAATTTTTGTCTTCCACTAGACCACAAGATAAGCATTTTGTCTCAAGTACAAGCTGCTTAAAATACCAAATAGCATTTTATCCATAAAAAATTGTCATGTGTTCTGTTGTTCTGTCTTATGTTGTTAATCTAATATTTACTTTTTTAACAAATCAAACGCATCCTTGGACTCAATCAATGGTAGAATTCAATTGGCCATCCCTCAAAGTTGTCTCTTAACTCCTCATATTAATTTATTTTTGTACTTGCAATGAATACAATATAAAAAAAAATAGGTATAGTCTGTTTTGGGCCTCCTTTGAGAATGATCTTAAGGTGGGTATTTATAACCCTGTTGGACTTATGATTTTCTGACTCGGGCCCTAAGTAACTTAAGCCCTAAGCAAGAAGTGTGTGTGCTAGATGCTTTTGCCGAATATTTAGCCCTAAGATATGGAAAAATGTAGTTTTGGTGCTAAAGGGTAGGAGACATGACAAAAACTAAAGTTTTTGTCTTTAACTAAACTAGGGGTGGCAAAAAAATCCGTGCCCGCGGGTATCCGCGGATAAAATCCGTCATGGGCACGGGGCGGATAGCTAAACGGGTACCCACGGATATAATAAACGGGTATTTAACTACCCGTTACTTTATGGACACGGACACGGATATGATGATACCCGTGCCCGCGGGTATCCGTACCCGTTAATAAATTATGTAAATTACTAAAATATCCATGTATATATATATAAGAGTTTGGATGTGGATTTTGGATGGTTTTATCTTTTATTTTACTTCAAGAATTTGCATGGATTATGTAAGAATCATATCTATTATGGTATGATGAATTTGCTTGGGATTATGTAAGAATCACGATTTTTGTTGGATTATGGTTATGGTATGGATTATGAAATTTGAATGGAATATGTTATGTATGGATCTTTAAAAGTTGAATTTTGCAAGTAATTAAAAGTTGAATTTTTCTTTGTACCAAAAAAAAAATCAAAAATCCATGGGTACCCGCGGATATCCGTGGGTATCTAAATACCCGTGGATTACCCGTATAGAGATACCCGCACGGATATGGGGACAGGTACGGGTACCATATTTATTCAACGGAGCGGGGACGGATATCATACTACCCGTACCCGCAGATACCCATTGACATCCCTAACTATAATAGAGACCAATGAATAATTTTTAACCCGTAAAATCATAGGTCGATCAATAAACGCAAATTAGATTAATAGAGATACAACATTACAATCAATTTTTGTCTTACCATGTCCTTCAATGACACTTGAATCTTATCAAATTTTAGATTTTAGGTTTTGAAAAACCAATCAATTAAAGACTGTTATTTTATTTTATCACAATATATTATTGGGGCATTATCTTCTCACTTTTTTTAAAAAAATTATAAAGAAAAAAGAATACAATATTATATTGTCGCACGGGTCAATTTTATTTATTACTTTTATAGTTAAACATCAAAAATTGACTTGTAATAAATGTTTTAAATTTCTACTAACACGAAAAACAAAGTCACTTCAATTAACATAATTTCTAAATTACACGTACAACTCTAAAAAGAATAATTACACTTTAATATTTATTAAAAGTAATAATATATTTTTCCAACCAAATACAAATCATATCTGCATATATCATAGAATTTAATAATAGAAAAGATTATACAATGTATTAATTATTTTGAAGATGTATGCTTGGTTGAAGAGCTGTGTATTTTCTAAGGGGTATAACAATAGATGTAATTTAATACAGTTCATGGTTCCTAACAAAAAATTTTGAATTTCAAATTGAAGAAGTGTTGAAAGGAAATACATAATTAGGGTTAACACTTAACAATTAATGTGGATCATTTGAAGGAAATTTTCTAAGTTTAGTCGTTGCAAACCTAATAAGATTAAAGAGTAAGGGATGACTATTTTCCCTTAATGCCACCTGAAACCCATGAAAGGACCAATTTGCCCTTCTCCCAAAACTTGCTTCAATCTTCTTCTCCCCAATAAAAATGTGCAGACTTATTAACTTAGACCTTAGTACTTTTATGTTGGTATAAGTTAGCAATATATATATATGTATGTATGTATGTATTTATTTATTCAGTTACAAATAAGAATGATAGATGATTAAACTTAATATTTATATTTATTCTATTTTCTTTCTAATAACTTTATACTTTTATATTTTTAAAAAATATTTATTTATGGAGGCAATGCCTTTTTTTTACGTGAGAAAAGCAAAATTATATGAGAGAGCGTGTAATCCTCATCTAAAAAAATATGAAAATAAATAAATCCTCACATTCAATTCTTAATTTAGAATAAAATAAAATAAAAAAACACTAAAAATTATTAAATAAATGTACAACAACTTGTCAAAAAAAAAGTATACAGAAACAATAGATATATACAAACGATGACACAACATGATAGGAATGAAAAGTTCAGGAAATATTAGGGATTGCTGCATTTTAGAGGGAATTTGTTAGGTTAAATTGATGCACTGCATTTTAGATGAAATTTGTTAGGTTAAATTGTTGTTGATCTAATGCAGCATTTTAAAGAAAAATTATTAGGTTAAATTGCTGCAGACCTAACAAAATTAATAAATAAGGATAATTTGAGTTGTAAATATATATCTAGATTCCAGAGCACAGTTTCAAACTACGCATGCCCTAAAAAAACATGCCATTATAACTTTATTAGACGACATAGGGACTAATTGACAATATTCAATTAGAGACAAATTTGAAATATGATTTTCGTTGGTGTTTCCACGCGATCACGCAATCAATACATTAATGATTGACTGTCCGGTCTAGATCTAACAACTCAAAAAATGTAGATTTTAATTTTTGCTCTACTATTAAAAAAATAACTAGTTGGATTTTGGACCATTCAATTTTGATTGAACGGCTTCCGATGTGTGACTTCGTGTACATGCAAACTGCAGCAAATCAAGGTCCGACAAATTTGTTTTTAAGTAAAAATTTAGGGAATTAGTTTGTTGCCCATAGAATTTTATGAATAAAAATGGTGATTATAATTTACTCTAATCCAATATAAGTAGGGTAGGGTCTTTGACCCTGCAATCATTATGGGCTACCATTTGAATCAATTATGAAGCTAATATTTCGATTAACATTGGCACCTTTGATTTTTTAAGATTGAGTTGGATTATCTTTCAAATAAATGACCCTATATGTTATTTTTTAAGGAAAGCTGTGTTACCAACTTTTTCCCACAAAGTTTTTTTTTTTTTGAATAAGCAAAAATGTTTTTTTTGTGGTTGGAGTTTAAACCCTGAACCTTGCAGCATTGTCCTTACCAACAGAGTTAAACTCACGAGAACAAAATTGATTAATTGTATTTTAATTACGATGGAAATATCACCATGAACATAGATAAAGTGCATAGCACTCAGTTGGAAAGTATTGACATCTCCTATATTCTTATCTTGCTATAAATGCTATAAATGGGAGAATTTGCTAGGAGTTGATGTATCTCCAACATTGGATGATCATGTGTAGAGAATTGGAGCATCTCCAATATTGGGTGATCATGGGGGGAGTTAAAGCATCTCTAATATATTTGATGATTATTTAGAGTTTTTACACCTTGTCGTAAAGAGAGGTGGATGTAAGTGATCATTTGATGTGTAAAATGTGAGTGTTATTATTGATTGGTTGTAACTCTCTTGGGTGGATTAATCAATGACAAAACCAATAAAAAATTCATATATATTTCTATTATGAAATAAACTTAATTATAAAAGCTTTGTATAACCAATAGCATAATTGACATCTCACTCAATTTTATTTTCACTATAATTACATTACATGTAAGAAAAACATTTAAATTTTTCTCCAACAATATAATAAAAAAAGTGTAAGGATTTGATTTGATAATAGAAAAACAAAATTATTTGCCTCGTTAAAATGAAATGAGGTCGTGAAAACACAAATGTAAAGCTAAAATATCAGAACCAAAGCCACAAGGAAATAAAAGTTTCATTCCTTATTTTTCTTTCCACATCCACCATGCATGCATGCATGATTATCCCTTGGAGTTGGAAGAACGAATTCAATTTCTTTCTTCTGATTTTCTTTCCCCATCACATCCCCAAACCCAACATTTAAAATTTCCTTTACCATTTCCTCCTCCTCCACCACTCCAACCCCATCCTTCACCACCACCACTTCCACCTCCACCACCACCACCTCCTCCACCACCTCCTCCACTTCTACCACCACCT
>Ga0315915_1000879_pt1 | contig 33973 bp, 15 predicted proteins | sample MpolbnodulesMG_FD_207738 | JGI IMG/M metagenome (GOLD analysis project Ga0315915, IMG submission 207738) | Medicago polymorpha root nodule microbial communities from Los Angeles, California, United States - branched nodules | ecosystem: Host-associated > Plants > Roots > Nodule | place: USA...
CATTCAAAAACAAATTTTTTATTTTTTTCTTCAGAAATTTTGGTTTTTGAATGACTTATTAAGGGGTAAATCAAAACAAAAATATTTTACAGAGGGTAAATCAAAAAAAATATTTTACAGGGTGTAAAATCGAAAATAGAGTGACATGTGATAGAAAGAGATATATAGAAAGAAAAAAATGAGGTGTTGGGTTGATGTATGGAAAATAAGGGTGTGCAAACATATTGTTCAATTTTTAAACTCCCTTTTTATTTATATTTCATTGTGAATAGATTATTTCTTATGGAAAAACATGAAGTGATCAAAAGAAAATATTTATTACTAACATAGTAAATAAATAATTTTGTTCTTTTAAACATATCCATAAACAATATCATGACGGCTCATCGAAACCAATTTCAGTGTAGGATAGCACTTGTGAGTTGTGACTCATGAGAAGCTAAAAATTGTATAGAAACAAAGCATAAAAAGACAAATAGGTGGATAAAACATGAGAAATGGAAGGACAAAAACAGAAAGAAAATATCAATATATAAACCTCAAAGAACACTTTTAAACCCACTAGACATAACATCCCCCTCAAAAATCTTAGGCGTGACAAACCTAAGTGGGGTGCATTATGATGAACATCATATCTCAGTATCCCAACCTCCACCACTCAACCTCCTTTCCCCATTTGGACATTACATTCAAAACTCAATAATATCCACATTTGGATTATCCAAGTTTGGAATTTCACATACAAAAATGTAAAAAAAATCACATCAAAATATCACTTATAATTTAAAATTGGGAAATCTAACAATGTTTAATGGTGATCGAGAATATTTCTCATAAATATAAATAATAAGTTGTTATTATTCCTCTTAATGAAATTAGAGAACTCAAATAGTCAAATATGTGAAACACTTTAACTTGTTCCACCCAAGTTGCCCTAACTTTCTAAACAAGTCAACCCAACAATATTCATCATCCATACTAACCAACCACATTGTGCTATGTCACCACCCCTAAAATATTTGAACTAAATTCTAACTCACTCTAGTTAGCTTATGCTCTCAAATTTTTGACATTGATTCCCTGACATTCGGAGAATCTTGCAGTTATACAAATAAGACGGTTCAAATTTAAAGCTCGATAAATAAAAAGATACGTTATAAATCTTGATCAAAATCAGATGATCGAGATTTTCATGCATCGACTACTTTGAAGCATTTTTTCGGCGGCGACGGGGAGTAAACGTTTGAAACACAACACTACCTATTGCCGGAAACTGATCCATAGCACAACTCCTACATTTCAACCCAAGAGGCTCCAATGCACCAGTAACCTTTCTCCAAACCTCATTGTTATACTCACTACATGTCGTTATCGACACCGACATTGTCCCTGGTCGGAAAATCTGAACAACCTTCCTCAACATATGAACAATGTTGTCATCATTGTTTATGGTCCCCACACATTCAAAGCTTGCATAGCTATAACCATTTTCTGGAGTCACATGAATAGTAGAATACCATTCTCCATCCATTCCATTCATTGAATAGCCACAAGGGTCAAAAGCAAAATCACAAATGAATGCTTCTTTGTTGATTTCGTTTATACCAGTTAGTTCTGTCATTTCTTTTCCGGAAGAGTAGCCGGATTTTTCATTGTCGGGTCGCCTGAAGAATTTTCCGGCAAGAATAGGATCAAGCTCTGTCATGCAAATCTCCATTGTGTATTGTTCATAAGGTATGTGATGATGAGGGTTTTGGGTTGCAGTGAAAACATGCCATGAATGAGATGAAGATTTTGAAGGCATAATGGAAGCTTTTCTGAAGCAAAGATTTGAAGGGATAGTGTTTTCTACGTAAGAAACTTCTTCATTGAAGGAAGTGTGAGGGAAAGGTTGTGAATTTGGGAAGATGAAGCTACCTCTTGTGTAAGAAACAGAAGAGAGTGTAAAGTTAAGGTGAGTGTTTGCAAAGTAGATTAAGGGAATGATGGATTTGAGAAGTTGTGTGGTTCCACAAGTTTTGATTATGATCTTTGTTGGATATACAAAGAGACTTGATTCTGATAAAACATAGGCATCAAAGTAAGAGTTTCCAACTGCTGAAACAACTGTGCACTGAACAGCTTGAAGGATTTGTTGAATGGATTCAAACTCAAGTTTTCTTAGGCCTAGTTGGTGATTTATGGTATGATTTGGATCATCACCAAAGAAATGAAGCTCTAACCTTTTTTCAAAGCCTTCAAAACCAGAAAATTCCATTTTGGGAACAAGTCAGAGAGAGAGAGATTTGGTTTTAGTGTTGAGGTAGAGGTGAGAGAAAGGTTGGGGGGTGTAGTTGGTATTTATAGGTGTGTGTGAGTTAGAGTGAGAATGTAGAGTGTGAGGTTTGAGAAGAGAGCATGCGGGTGATGAAACCAAGAATCATGATTTTGGGCATAATGAAGTGAATGGGATTATGATATGCAACAAATTTTTGTGTGTTTCTTTTAGCTGAATCTTCTCTTATATTCTACTACTATCAGAGACAGCAACATGAAACATAATCTATATTGGCCACGCTCATGATCAGTTCTTTTATCACTACTTTATTTTATAGCCTTCTAGCTACCTCTTCATAGTTTCCAATAGTGTTACATATAAGATTAATAATTTTTTTTTATATGATTCTCGCATAGTTACAAAGACTAATATCTCGAGTCAGACATGACTATAATTAATGGATTATAAAGTTCTCTCTCAAGAGTTTTAATGTTGTTTTCTCAAAACTGAATTTGAATCAAAGACTTTTAGTTAGTTACAATGATAAAGACTTGAATCATCTTATTCTGCCCTAGGCTATTGGTAATAAAATTAAAATATATACATAGTCTTTTAGCATCCTGCTTTTAACTAATACATTTGGGAAGTATAGTTTAATAGATAATGAAAGTTGAAAGCTAAGAATTCAGAAGTTTAGGAAAAGAGATAGTTTAAGGTATCAAAATTATTATTATTTTTTGAATTATGTGTTATTTGGGTGTTTGTAATGTTAGTTTAACTTCTGTCTTGTAACTAAAAAAAATGAAAAATGGAAGGGTATTGAGGAAACTAATTTGACCATAATGATTGGTTAAACTTATGATAAGTGACAGAAATAATTGTGCTGAGACCATATCATATATACACTTCTTTTCACAATGACAAAGAAACTTAAGATTTTGTACGAGTTCAAGACCTTGTGAATTCGATCTCATGACTCACCATTCAACCTAATTATATCAATGATAATTCTTCTAATAAATTAGAAACATAATCATAAACCTCTGCTAGAACCTCAGCTATTACATTTTCATTGACGCAATACAGAAGCGTAGGTTAACAAACGTTAAACCTAGATTGAAACGAACAAGTTCACAAGCGGTAAACTTGTAAAAATAGGGTTTCGGAATCCACCAGAAATTGAGAAAACTTCTCTAAAATATAATTGAATGAATAAAAGTTATCTATTAGACTACAACTGTTAAGCTTAAATATGGAAATGACAAACTCTAATGAGCATAAAAATAACAAACTGAAAACAAAATTGAAAGTTTTAGAAAATTAGGCTTAAATAATAAATACTAATAAATTATTAATAAAACACTATGCATCATTCATTAAGCCTGTCATATCGTGTTCTTTAACAACTCAAAGAGAGGTATTTCATAGATGTGTTACAATTTCTAGGACGAAATTGCTCATTCATAAAAATCATAGGTTAATCTGATAGATAAGTACAATTTAAGAATTAAGAGACAGATTTGTCTATTTTCAATTAACAAAAAAAACAAAAACATTTAGGCGTGCCCAAAATATCATCCAATATTTGAAGTATGAAGAACAATTAATTATTTTGCAGATGAACACATGGATGAAGAAACCAAATGGAAAAATCCAAAAGATATGAGGCGTGACAGGTAAATAATTAGAATATCCTTGAATTGTGGATCCCGTACGTGAAATCAAATGCACTAACATAATTTTTATTCTTCATGCAGTTTCATGTAGCAAGGTGGCACCGTGGCAGTATCATTATTTTATCAATTTGTTTTTATGTATTTGATCAAAAGCTTGCATACACACTTGATCAAAAGCTTTATACAAACTTGCTATAAAGATTATTTTTGCCTTCAAAGGATTAGTCGGGTTTATAAAACAATTAAGTAACGTTCATCATTATTAATCTGAAAAACTCCTTTAAAATATGTTTGATATATGTGTAGTAATGTTAGAATACCATCACATCATATCTATAATGGTTATATGATTCTGCCTACCTATGTGTTGTTGTATGTGTTGTTCAATTGTCATTCTAATGGTTGAATTCGAACTTAGAATCTTTAATCAAGTTAGTAAAGATTTCTTATCATTTCATCAAAATGCTCTTGGGTTCGATTTTATTTTAATGGTTCTAGCTAAATTTGTGATGGTTGAAAATTGAAAAGTAGCTCTTTGCTCCTTTATTAAAAATATATATCTCTTATCACACTCTTACGACCATGATCTCGGTGACTTGATAGCAGCACTAACCATGTAGTAGATGGTAATCAAGTCTTGTTTTGATTCTAATCTCATTGTAGAATTTGGGTCGGACCAAACTCAATCTTCAAATAATATATGCTCTTGCTTGTAAACTTATCTACCGACCTTACCAATACACTGTTACATATTTTGTCATTTTTTTAGTTTAGGTCCTTGTTTTATAAGTTGTTGGTCTAATTAATTTTTTTTTAGGTAAAAAAGCTTAAATCATTTCTTTAGCAATCCAAGTAATAATACATGTAGGAATTTCATTAAAGATAGGGAAGTTAGGTAAGGATGTGGTTGCCTTAGCTAATTTGTGGACAACCTCATTCACTTGTCTCCTAATAAACTAAACATGAGAGTTTGTTAAATAAGAATTACAAAATTTGATGCTACTATCCATAATGGTTCGAACTTCGGTGATATCTCTATGTCTCTATTAAAATAGTGAGCTACTTTAGATCCTCGGCTCAAAATTCATATATCATTGACTGGGAATATACCAAGGTTGAATTATACCACAATTATGCTCCATAAATAGGTCTGTAATTTTATGTTGCAAATCATTTCATTAAGCAATTTCGCATCCTAACATAATTTTGAATGCAATATCATGAAATTCTAATTTGTTGGAATTTGAATCATCTTCCTCTCCTCATTCTCTCCTTTCATAAGTTGTATCTCTCTCTCTTGATCTTTTCTCTAAAATTTAGAAAGAAATAGATACAAGTTTTGGAAGGAGAGAATGAAGGGAATGAGAGAATCCAAATCCTATTTGTTTGTTCTATGTGGCCTCTAGCTGCGCGGGAACGCCATGGTTTCTTAAAATTCTACACACATTAAGCCGGCAAAGATACAGAACCCCGGGTCTAAATTTAGAAGCTCAATTATAGCTTATTTGAAAATAAAGTTGATCTAGATAGATCATAATGTTCAACTAGGTAGTTGTATAAAAGTAACAGTAATTTTGAAGGGATTAATTAGTGATTGATGGTCTTTTATAGGAAGTTTTGGAAGTCTGTCTATGCCGACAGCTAAAACTAACTTCTCCATCATGTAGATGGTCTCCTTGACTTCAAATTTACGAGTTGTGAATATTATTATATCAATAATTCACCATAATCAAAAATATATCCACAAGGCACAAGCTTCCCTTAATTAGTATAAATTACGGGTATAAAACGTGTAACTAGTATTTAGAATGAAAAAGGAAAGATACACCACAAGATCTAAATGATAGGAAAAGGGAATGCTAAATTTGAAGGCAATGATGAAAATTTGTGAGTTCAGAATGAAATAAAATTTTGCAGTTTTAAGAGGTAAAAATGATGTGAGTGTATGGCGTCATGGATACTAGTAAATCTTATGGTTGTGGCTGGCAGCCACTCTTTGAAATGCACGCGCACTACACCAAACTCAAACACTATCTCACATTTTGTCCTCACTTTCGATATCTCACACGCAAGCAAACAATTGCTCCTTACAATATTCTGCACAAACAATAGTCAAGCCAAATCAAATCTTGTTACAAAGGTTTCAAACAAACTCTCAAGGAAAATCTTGTAAGGTGATTTTTATGGTATTCAACTTAGGTATACTACTTGAACTGCAACCCGGTTCAAAAGAGTGTAAAAAAAAAATGAAAATAACGAACACACGACATGCGTTAATGAAGGTCAATTGTGTATACAACTTTCCTTGAACTACAAAGTTGCTACAGTTTTTCTGTATTATTACAATAAAAAATTGTGATCTACAGTGTACAACATTTACCCTTGAACCATATCTTGTCGGTACGTATGAGTTATACTCAACATACATATTTGCGTACGAACATGAAAATAGTTGCAAATTGTAACCCCCGGTGGTGAAACAAAGAGGCAAAGCATTCTAATCAGTCACCCATGAGGTTGAGAAACGTCTCTATTGTTGACGAGGACTTGATAATTATTTGTTGATAGTTACTCCATCATCGTTTATCTTTGACTATAATATCCATTGTAAAATTTATTGAATACACAAATTAGATTATTTTCTCTTAACCAAAATTTTTCATATAGAAGTTAGATTTTGAACCTTGGACAACTTGCTTAAAATAGAGGAGTCTCAAGACCATGTTAAAATTAGTTTATTATTTAGAAAAGAGTTAAAATTAGCTTGGAATTGAAACTTCATTAATCCTAAATTAGTTAGGCCCCACTAAAAGTACAGGCACCTTTCTAAACCCCATACAAGCTAGAAGTCCCCACCCTCTTCACCGTCCTTATTCGTTAGCTGAATTCATCATCATAATAATGCAAACCTCGAACCCATGATTGGTCCCACTATGTAACAACAACTTTGGAAGACCCTACGCTACAAGCTACACATCATCTAGCATGTATCCCAACTTGATGGCACACTTGGGTCCAAGTCCATGTTTGTATCAAGTGTTAATGAGATTTTGAGGGACATGCTGTCCCCACTATGCCCTTAACTGGGCAAGGAACAAGCGGTCTTTAGCCGCCGCCATACTTGTTTGCATGCGCATATTTTAGCATGCATGAACATGGTACATGAAGAATTTGCAGAAAAATGTTTTAAAATTTGAATTAGACATCAAACTCATTAGATATCAAACTCATTAGATCTTAAATTCATGGTTCAATGTTTTTAATTACACTCTTTGAACTTGAACGGAACTACTGTCGGATTGTTGATATAACCATACTATAGAAAATGTCAATTTCCGATTCAATCGATTGAACCATCCTTCGATTCGATTTTTAAAACATTACAATAAGAATGGGTTAGTAGGAGAAATTTATTTAATTTGGAGCATAGTGTAGACTACTAATGAGCATCTTAGAAGTGCTACTGTACCATGCGGACAAAATTTGGAAATGTATGGTTTTCTATACTGATTAATGTTCATATTGCATGTGCATGCACTCAAGAGTTTGAAGCCATGAAAAGTGGTTGATGTGCTTCAATCCATTCATTTCTTTCTTTCAAAAATTATTTTGTAACTAGGCATATCCTTCTCTGGCTTTTGTTGGCTTGCTAATGGTTACATCTTAATTGGTGTGGTGTGCCTTACAAGATGAACATGGAGTATTAGTAAAATTGCTTTGTTTTGCTTGTTAAAAAAATCTAAGCATTGGTTATGCATTATAACATTGTCACATTGGCATATATTAATTAAGAGCGATGTTATATATCATGAAAGATTTTATCAAGAAATTGTCCCGAAATTAATGTTCGCTAATAAAATCTCAGCTTAGCCGGAAATCATGGGGTGGTGGGTGTTATGTATTTTTTTTTTATGAAACGTTAATAAATAAGATTGAAATCTAAGGGTAATTATTCTGTCATGTCATTCTTGAATCCATCGTAAAAATCCATTCTTGATATCTAGCATTTTCCATTAATAAATCTATAAAAATGTAAAAAGGTCACTCGTTACTACATGAGTTTTTTTTTCCTTATAAAGTATAAACTCTACCGAAAAATTGTGAAAGTAAGAAGATAAAATACTTCTAAAATTTAAAATAATAGGCTCATATTTAGATGGCCTTCCAGGTTAAATTATGTCACAGCTACAATGTTCTTTGAATTCAACTTGAATATCACCTTAGTCGATCCGAGCTCAGTTGTCCAATGAATTACATACAGAAGGCTTATGATTTCCACTTCAAGCAATTGTGACTATTCATTAAATTTTTGTGAAACTTGGAGAAAAACTCAACTGATTGTATTGTAATTACATTTTGAGTCAATTTTTATTTTAAGGCGGCAATTATGTATTAAGTAAAAAGATGAAAGTCATTCAAGCATAAGGTATGTCTAAAATAGAGTCGATCAGAAACAATGACGAAATTCATACGACCAAAAGAAAACAACAAAACAAAAATCACCAAACAACATCTCTAGGTGGAATAACCAATTCAGACCGTGTGGGATTAGACCATCAACTACTCAAATAAAAAACGATGTTGGACATTAATCCTTTCGCCTTCCATCAACAACTTTTAATTGCATTTACCAATTAGAGAAATCATGGATGTCAATCAAAGACACCAACAATATCTTTATATATTAAGGAGTATCAATATTATTATGAATCTAATTAAATTAAATTATTCATATTATATTGTAAATTAATGGTAATATATCTAGCTAGGGGACGGATACTACAAGAATCATTCCAAAAAGTTCCCCAACAATTAAAAACTATGAAGCCCCGATACTTCAAAATGGACGACGTATTCCCTACGTATCCTGCACCGATACATGCCCGATACGTATTAGGAGAGTATCCGAAGATTAAATTTTATTTTTTTAAAAAATAATTATCCGATACTTCCTGATACGTATCAGGAGACTATCCAATAATTATCCTGCACCGATACATGCCTTGATATTTCCCAATTAATTTTAACTAAAATAACTTAACTCTTGAGTACTAATGTGTTCTTTTTGGATATAGTGCTTCTTTTTTGGATCGATATAGTATAACACTAACAATGTTCCTTTTGGATATAGTATAGCACTGATGATACTCTTTTTGGGATATATTGTGTATGTAATTGACTAGTCATCACTCTCTTAATCGTCAATATTATTTATATTATGTTGATGTGCTACCAGCCTATGACTGATTTCTTTTGTTTGTTAATATATTTGCATATTAAAAAAAATTGTTACAATTATATTGTACATTTAAGAGTCATGTTAACTTGTGCCATTAGGGCACATGTTAAGCATTAAATTCTTGCCACTAATGGTAAGTATTAATTGAAAAAAATTAATATTAAATTTTTTAAGTAATAAATTAACACAATTTCCGATACAAAATTTCTATTAGTGGAATCATTAACATGTGCCATAATGGCACAAGTTAACATTTCCCTACATTTAATTATCTAATTTTTTTTATTAACGTATCCCAACTTTATCGTATCTTAATTTTTAAAATTTTTCCGTATCGACATATCGGTGCAGTATGGTATCTCGTATCCGGACTTCACAGATTAAAAACAAAACATCACAAAGACAGAGAGATACTTTGAGAATAACCAAACCAAACCGAATCATTTTAGTTCCTATATGAGAGGGCTTGAGCCATGCCAATGGCAGAGCACTAAGAACATAGAAAAATCTATCTCGTAAAGAGGATACTAGATTGACATATATTACATTCAAATACTAGATTGACATATATTACATTCAAATACAATATACTATGATCTCATCATTTTCTTCCATTGAAAACAAAAGCATGTCTGTCTAGTTATTATTTCTTGCTAATAAATTCGAATCTCTCTTGATTGCACCACGCAAGCATCTTGACTTTCACTGTCCTGTCTTATTCGTTTACAATACTCCAAGTATGGGTTCAGAGGGAAATCCTTCCCAATCATGCTCTGTTTTAACTCGACGCACAAGCATATGATCCTCACTAAAATTCATGCGCATGCATGCTATTTTGAGTTTATCCTACTTTTCTGCAATAAAATCATTAGAGAAAGCCAGCTAGTATTAGACCCTACAATTGCTACGGTGTAAAATGTTAGAATTTCTTCTAATATTTTATAGCCTAATCAATTGTTGGTTTGGTTTTAATAAAAATTGACGGATGTTGTGATTTATTTGATGATGCTTTGGTCATAGTAAAAGTGATTAATAGATAATGAGTTTTTGGATACTTAATATATGATTTCTGTAGAAACAAAGTGTAGACCCGAACACTAGGACCCATGCTGGGTGGTACATAGGGTTGCATGGTTATAAATAGGGAGGTTAGGTCCCCTTTGCCATCACTCTGACTATTCTGTTCATTAGTGGTTTGCCCCATTGAAAATCCTAAATTCGGAGCATGTGAAAGACAAAGGAAGACTTTGTCTCAAATCTAGACGAATCTGGTAATCATGATTTCCAAGTAAGTGTGTTTTAATTTCATATAATAACATGATCTTGGTCATTTAATTTTTACATAAAAGTGTTACATATGATCAATTAGAACTTGCGTTGGGGAATAGTGCAAAACTTGAACAAATAGAAGAAGATGAAGAAGATAATAGTGATTGCACATAAATTTTAAATTGTGTGTGAGCACATCGATTCGTCCCCACTAGTTTATCTCAACCGGATGCAATATGATATATTGGTGAATCTCCTTTATGATACTTTAAAATTTTGGATGTGGCTTGCACACTCACATCAACCTTATCGATAAATAATAGTTTATAGAATAAAGTTTCTTCGATTTCTGCACTATAAAATAGAAGAAATGGTTCATCAAAAAGATGTAATCATTGTGTTTATTTATAAACAAACTCTTGCAACTTTTAAGAAGTTGTTTCTCTTCACCAAAAGAAATGGTTTAGTATTACTTTTCAGGAGAATTTTGACTCACAAAAATATGATTTTGTGTATATTTTCGTATGATCATTAATATTATATATGTATATATATTTTTTAAAATTTGTTAACATATCATAAATTTTAAAAATTTCACGTATTGGTTTTGCATTAGTACTATGTATTTGTGCTTCATAGCGACACAATTAAGCGTATTGCAATAAGATTTCATGTTTTAGTCTTAGACACAGAGCCAAGATATGCCATTGAAGCAATTGATAGTATGAGTAATAGATTGAGGCATTGATGGCGTGGATACAATGTCAACATGGATGCCATCATGTTCCCTTTGCTCCAAACTTCTGTCCTCTTCATAAAGCTTATTATATGATTAATTAACACAAGTACTCACCTCAACCAAAAAAAAATCACTAGTTCTATATTTTTTTTCCTTTAATTTGTAGTAGTCTACATTCCCTTACTCCAAGCTATGTTCAGAAAGGCAAACCTCTTGGACATTGAAATTTTTTGAGTGTCATTGTTAATGAAAAGACCATAACATATAAATATTTTTTCGTTTCCCAATAGGCAATACAACAAAATAAGTGTGATTAGGTTTTCTCATGGCACCTAATCCCATTTTAATAGCATTACGTATATCCTGGAACTCTTAATCTCAATTATTAATTCTTTTTATGATTATTATGAAATGTAAGCGTTTACTATTTTACGGCTAACAATGAAGTATTACCTGCAGGCTGCAGAGATCTTGAGTTAGATTTGTTATGTAGAGAAAAAATAATAAAGTAGTGACTAAGCATGCGCATCTTATCAATTAGAAATCCTGATATAAATCTTCATTTAATTTCTCTGTTATATTTGTTTGATCTAACTACTAGATTTTTTTCTTGTATTTTAGTAGTATTTTATTAACCATAGTGGTGACGGTTGTCTCAAAATATATGGCATGCATGATGCATCAGATTCAGAGGCATGACCTTTTGCAGTGAACTTTTTACCTGCTATATATATAAGGGGTTAAAAAGTTAAATTTATATGGTAAATAATTATGAACTTGGGGGAAATAAATGGTAAATCCTTAAGGGGACAAGAATCTTCTATTATGTTATTAATAATAATTGTTTAGAGAGCTGTCTGTAAGGATTGATACTGAGATTATGACTAAAATCCTACTATAAATTTCATATAATCATTAAAATGTTGATATGTTATGAGTATATTACATATGCATAACGTGAAGTGAATAATACTTGTGTCCAACAGGAGTCAGTGACTCAGTTTCTATCAACGGGTCAATGAATAAAATTATTCAGCTAACCTAGTTGCTTCAAATAACATCTTGCTAAGGGCCCCTCATTGCGTATTAAAACTATTGTGTTTAGGATATCTATGAATATGATCCTCTTCTAGATATATAAACTGAGTAGCGACTTTTTACAGCTTCAAAAGTTGGGTAAAAAATCCTTCAATATCCAACATTGATATGTTTACAAGTTCCGTGTTGTTTTCTTTTTTTTTTTGAATGGCATGGCATGTTGTTTCCTAGTTTGACTTGTTTTGTACCATCAATGTGAAACCTCTTTGCAGGGACAGATCAAAACATAAGCACTTAGATTTAAGAGTCAAAAAGAAAAAGAAGAAAAAATGTTCTTAAGGAAACAAATGTGAGAGCATTCATAATGATGGATGATTCACCTCTTTAACATGAGTTAAATAGGCACACATATTGTGAAATATAAATTTTGAGTGGTTATAGAGAATAGTGGATATGAAAACACTCTTGTGGGTTCGGACACCATCCACATGTAAGATGTATCAATGAGATTATTTAGAGCAAACATATAAGCAGCTTAACTATAAAATTATCTTGTGGGTTCGTATCAACATTGCAAGCTTTACCATGTTGCTGCCACAACCCTCGCACAGCGATATTCTCATTAACCGGGAGCATACACACAGCTTCAACCTACGTGATGTGAAACAAACCACAATTACATGTTCACTAAAACGAAAAGAAAGTTTAAACAATAGTTTAATTGGGAACTAATAAAGGGTCCATATGCTACGGTAGGAGAGCTTAATCGGTCTCCCACACTAGGGGAGTGAAAAAGTCTCAAGTTCATTTTTTTTTTTTTGAAAGAAGTCTCAAGTGCATGGTAGACCCACTTACATCCAATCAATTTCTGTTCTCTCTCCTTTCCAACTCATTCTTCCTCAACCTCTTTCCTTGTATCTTTCTGCAAAAGCCCAGAACTCCAATGGAACACAACAAATGCCTCATAAATTTATCATTGTTCGTTAAAAAAATTAACATTTGACACTAATTTATTTTTTTATTATTTTTCTCTCTTTACTTTAATAACAAATTAGTAGTAATAACTTAACATTCCCCTTAAAAGGAAAAATGTAACATTAGATTTTGTCCAAAAGAATCGATTTAACCTCTACTAATTAACATGGAATCCTTGATTAATAACAGGTTTATCTGGTTTAAAATTTCCAAATTTTCTTCCTCTTTCTTCTAATCTATTACCACTATCTTCTTATCTCATGTAACCTCATTTATAGGATAAAAGAATATAGAATCAGTTTAAACTTTAAAGGAAAATAATACATAGATTTGGTCCCAAAAAAAAAAATACACAGATTTGGCATAAGCTTAGAAAAGAAGACTAAATGAACAAATTAAAAGGGACTCAAAGAGAAAAGATTAAACAAATTAAAATTGAACAAACTCACAAATTACACGATAAAAATCCATTAGATAAAAATCCGGAAGGAAGTTGTGGGTCGTTGTAAGCAAGCATCATGCAATTCATGTTCACTCAATTTTCTTTTCCAGAATTTTTCCATGGCCACAAAGGTGGATCCAGACAAGGAAAGAGGAGAGAGAATAAGAAATTGATAATAAAATAAAAGGTATTTGGTGTTATTAGTGCATGATAATAACCATGTAACTTCATTATCCAACTGCTGAAAAAAAAAAAAAAAACTCACTTCTACGTTGGGAGACCTATTAAGCTTTCCCACCCCGAGACAACCTAATAAAGTGTCTTGAAATAATTCCAATGTCAAGTATTTACTTTTCTGTACTCAAGCTTGTTCTTAACGCAATAGCTTAACAGGATAATCTTCATAACTACTATTCCTTGATTGACCTTAGATATTCAGATGAGTGTTTTAGAGAGAGAAGTAAAAAGATTCAAATGAGAGTAATTTATGAATAAACCTAAATCCGAAGTTCTAAAATGTTAACGAGAATTTTATATTAAAAAAAAAAAAAAGAATCCAGAGTTGAGATAAACAATCTCCAGAAAACCATGTTAATTTGTACGAGGACCTCAATTTACCTAAATTATAAGTTGCTTGCTTCTGCTATGTCCTAAGGAAAAACGAGTGAGGAGCATAACATTAGCAACAATAATAGAAAGGAAGATGGAGATGAAGAAAAACCATGCAACTCCCCCAACAAACCAAAACCTGTCAAAAATCCCTTCGTTTTTGTAAAGGAAAAATAATTTATTGAAGATATAAAAACACTCGCAAACAAGAGACTAGCCAAATCAAAGCAAATATTTTGTAACAAAAAAGTAAAATCAAAGCAAATATTTATTGTTCTGAACAAAGTTTTCTGAATTACATCAATATAACTTCACTATATCTATCCCCAAATCAATACAACACATTTTTTATTAGCAAAATAAATAAATACAACACATTTTTAACTAAGCCTATTGGTTCCTATCCTCTTGCAACTCCTACGACAAGGTATCTGGAGTGTTAATGAGGCTAAAATATGAAAATTAGTATCAGAAATACTTTATTGACCAAGGGAACAAAACCTCTGTTTATTTATATTCACACACCATAGTGTAAAACGCATGAGGATATGCATAATTATTAGGTCACACGGAAGTCTAAAGATCCACACACAAGTAGGAAATGACAGAGCCTGCCCGGCGCTTGGTCCGGTTGCTAACCTTCCACTTCTCAACAAGAACCTTTTTTATGTTGGGACAACTAGAAACCACAGTGGCCACTCCAGTTGAAGTTATGCTAGAGCAATAAACCATATGGCATGATTCTAACATGGTGCAACTTTTTACAAGATGGGCTAAACCAACATCCGATATTTGACGGCAGTGGGAAAGTACTATTTCTTTAAGCAATGGACAGTTTTCTCCCAACTCAGCCATAGCCATATCGCCCAAATTCTGCAGTTGTATTGAGCAATGTAATGAAAATGAAAACATAACAATAAAATTGCAAGACTTCATTAGGGCATAGCATATAAGTCGATCAGTTCATATCTTCTTGTGTACAAACTTAGGCTCATCCATACCAATTACAATTGAGAAAACTATTTCTACAACATTTCTAATCTTCCTCACTTCAGACAACAACCATCCTAATATATACTAGTAAGCGTAAGAAAAGTTTGGCAACATAATGTAGGGGATGTATCAAGTGGATTTTTTTTATGCAAGAGAAGAGTAAATCTTATCCATACAACAATTACACAAATTGTCAAGATTAGAAATTATAATGTAACTAGTGAGAAGGCCTATTCTCATGTATAAAACTTAATAATTCATGAGTGGATCTAACGATTAAGATTTACTGCTCACTTTTATATAGAATAGGCCTTCTCACTAGTTACATTATAAATCCCGTAAGGGGCTACTACAACATAGCAAATGCATGTTAGCATATATGCAGTCCTGACCATGTGCATAGCTAAACGTCTAAATCATAAGAACTAAAACCAAATCAAAATAGCACAAGAAATTCCTCAAAGAAAACCACATTCGGTAACTAAAGAAACCACATCACTTTGGGTATAAAGGAGAGACTTGAATACACACCTGCAGTACACTCACATCCAGATAACAGAGTTGAGGGGAACCCCTTGCAATGGCTATCAGTCCAACATCTCCAATTTGGTGGCAACCACTTACATTCAGATAATGAAGGGAACAGCCCTCAGCTATAGCAATAAGGGCCCCATCACCCACCCTAGCAATTTAACAAAGCAGTTAAGAATTAAGATTGACATCATTCACGATAAAAAATACAGAAAATGCTCAGAAGTAATTGAGAGCAAGCCGGTCATTTCAGAAAGAAACTAAAAAGAAATAGATGTGATATGAATTCTCTAACATCAATAATTATAACAATAATGATTATGATGATAATAATAGGAATGTTAGGAATACCACTTTTTTTTACACAAACTTGAACAAACTTATTATGATTAGTTCATTTCCTATAAAGTCAGCACAATTTCTAAAAAAATTATGATGGAATTAAATTGTGTTTTAGAAAAAATGAACCAGCCATAAAAATATTTCAACAGCATGTTCCAAAAGATTCTCTAATAAAAACCATAAGATAATAGAATACAAATGGAGAGGAAGAATAAAAAAACTGTGAATAGGGTTTTACCTATCACAGAATCGAATGCTAAGATCAGTTAGAGACTTGCAGTTTTCACCAACAGCAATGATCCCCTTATTGCCAATCTAATATAGGAGAAAGAAAGCATGAAACATCAGGACCAAGAGCCAAAAATGTATAAACATCTTAATCTTATATAAAACTCACTTGGTCGAATAATAAAAAATTAGTTTACTGCTTAAATTGGATATATAATGGATATTTACTTTGATTGAGAAAGAATAAAAACAAGAGTGCATAAGGGAATTAAGTATTTTACACGGGAGCTACAGTTTAGATTACTCACTATCCTCAAACAAATACTTATACCCATATTCCTCAGTTACGCTTCGGATGAAAAAACAGCATTATACTCTATGAAATGTGAATAATTCAATCATGTCATAGTGCAAAGAAGAGAGCCTGAGTGGATAATAAGTAAATATGGATCAAACAAAGCCAAGCATCTTATTCTAAAAACCAAAATAACAACGCATAGCATGTAGCCTTAAAAGGGAGGAAACATCACAGGACAAGTCCAACAGTTACTTACAATTGGGTAGTATAATCTTTGTTTAAAAAAATAAAAAAAAACTGTTATTTACAGATTATTCATTGAATCGTCTTTATTCTTTAGTGCAATGTATGTACCCTATCCCTTCTTCAGAGAGGGCCTGCTATCTGTTGGCTTAAATCCAAAACAAAAGACTACAAGTAGTTATTCATCAAATAAGGAACCTTGGTCAAAGCACAGCAAATGGAAGTGATGAAAATATCAAAAGCAGATCTATTTTCTTCTTTTTAATGGAATAGAGTGAGGATATGGGTGGTCAAAATCAAGATCTTACCAACAATCGGAAGGTGGGTAAGAGATTACAAACCATGGAATAGTAACACGAATCATAATAAAATCATAATAAAATGTCAAAACATACTTTAATTTTATGAACACTGATCATGATAATATAGATTATCATAATAATATTAGTAATAGTTTAATAATATAGATTTTATTTTTTTAGTTATTTTGTTAATATTTTAATACAAATTGATATTTAATAGTGATCAGGAAAAGAAAAAACATCCTATAGGGAATAGGTCAGTTCAGAATTACCACAGAAGCACAGGGTTGGAGGGGTTGTATATTTCATGTGGGGGTCCAAAACAAAGGCTGCCGAGTAAGTTATACACACACAAAAAAACACCCAATCCAACAAGCACCAAAACAGGTCTTAATTGGATGAAAAGTTTCGAAGAACAAGACAGCAACAAGGGAGCACAACAGAGTTTCAAACCGGTAAAGCTTGAAAAAGAGGAAGAAGCAAGGACCAGCAACAGCAGAGTTTAAACTTTGAAAGAGCAAACAAGAATAACAATGACACAGATGGAAGGGACTACAACTTGGTGGTTGTTCCAAACAAAGAATAGGAAAATACGGCTTCCAAAATAAGGTTGGTTATAGGATTTTTAGGAAAAAACAAGTCTTCACTCAAAATCGGTTTGATTGCTTGATTTTACAGGATTTATGGGTAAGACTGCCAATCCTACAATATCCTGTTCCCATCAAATTGTATTCCAGCATGAGATTTCTTCCAAAATTGGTTTGATTGCTTGATCTTACAGGGTTTGTGGGTAAGAGTGCCAACCCTATCCTATCAAATTGCATTCCAGCATGAGTTTGAGATTGTTCAACCTGTCAATAATCAATATTATGCGACTATACAATCTAAATGACAAATTTGACTGTCTTGGTGGGGAGAGAAAGAGATGACTATTTTTTTCACTCACAGTATATCAGAGAAAGAGGCCCCAAGATTAATCTGTATTCCGTTTGGCCGGGAGGTAAGTTAACTCTTTCAACAAATCGTTCCTTCACTTCTGTTTTGCTGGGAGGTAAATAAACTCTTACTACAAATTGTTCCATCACCAGGGATCGAACTGAGGTACCAGTCGAGCCCATCCCTTTAGATGGAGTGCATTTACCGTCTGTGTCCAACCTCGTGGTTAAAGAGATAGCTATTTGGGATATCTTTAGTACAATAACTTCGTAAAAATACATTTTAAATGAAATAGTTATGACAGAATTAGAATACACTAATAATAGAAAAACATAGCTCCACATTTGAAAATTTTACCTAAAAATAAATTTGTAAGCATGAGTTGTTTTGTTTGGACTGTGTTAAGGTATAATGATATCTGAATGTGAAGTGACCAAATGAAAAATAAATTGCTATGAAATATTTTAATACTATAAAGACAAGTTAGTAGAATCATGTGTAATGTGTGCCAGTATTCTGGCCAAAATGAACAACAACACTATCCTAGTCTATAATGTGCAGGATCACAGGATGTACTTTGAAAGTGGAACCATCCAGAAAACATGTTGGAAGCCTAAAATGAAGCTACGAATACAGAGTGACATTTCATATAGAAAATCAAACATGAATACGGATGGAGTACCTCATAACAGCGACGGATATGAAGCTTCTTTAAATTCCTGCATCCAGTAGCTATACCACACATGGCTTCATCTCCAATGCTTGAGCAATCTACCAAGTGAAGAGCTTGCAAGAACTGACATCCCTTTCCAACCTGAAGAAGCCCAAGATCGCCAATTCTTTGGCAGTAAAGCAATGCTAACTCCGAGAGATGTCTGCCCAATAGAGAGATAAGATTAGCATCATGGAAAAATTTAACATTCTAGAACTTGAGTCATAAAAAATTATGTCAACATAACAAGCTAACATTCAAATATGACCACTTCCAGTTTTATTCATTTCTGCACAAGTTAAAACGAGCAAGTGATGTTCACAAAACGGATCAGAAACGATAAATGGTAAGATGAATAAAGTGAAGTTCAAATAACTAAAATACATAAAATTCACCAGGTCAAAACAAATTGTGTGTTTCTTTAAAAGTAAAAACTAATATGTGATGTGCACAAAATTGATCAGAGAAAGATAGATAATTTTAGTTATAAGATACAGAAAGACTGGGAGTCTAAATATAAATCTTCTTTTGTAAATTCTTTCATGAATCTAATTCCATTTGATGACTCTTTCTTAAATGTATTGTTTGTACTTTATACAGCATACGTGAGTTTCCAGTGCATGCATCTACAACATATTACAGTTTTACTTAGAGAAAAACATACAAGCATGATTTCCCAACAGAATCAAGTCCCAATGTTCCAATGTTGTGGCATCCATTGACTTCAAGATGAGTAAGTTCCTTGCACCCAGTAGCAATTGCTTCCAAGCCCTTGTCACTTAGGAAATAGCAATCACTTAAAGTCAAATTCTTTAACTTCTTACATCCATTTCCAATAGCACGCAAACCCCTGACAGGAACATTAATAAAAAGGAAGAATATTACGAGATAGTTACATACTTAAATGAAGAGATAGTTACATAGTTAAATGAAGTAAAATCCTCAAAAAGCAATCATGAGAAAGCAGCTCACTTATCAGTAAATCGCTGAAAACTATATAGAGCCAATAACTCCAGAGACAAACAACTAACACCTACAGCTTTCAAAGCATCATCTGTAAGATTAATACACTGCAGCTTTAGAGATTTCAAATGTGGACATCCTTTAGCCACTGCAAGCACCCCTTGATTGTGTACAAACTCGGAATCCAAAGACAAAGTCTCAAGGGATCCACAGTGTGATGCTACAGCTTCCATTGATATGTCAGTTATTTTGGCACAAGCCGCTACACCGAGAGACTTTAATGATTTTCCCACGCCTAAAGCTAATTCAACCAAACCCGTATCAGTCAAGCCTTCACAGAAACGCAAATTCAAGTCTTCAAGTTGCTTGCAACGCTGTCCAACAGCAGCTAAGCCTTGATCTCCAACATAACAACCCTAAAAGGAGAATAACACTAGTTATACCAATAAACATGCATCATTCATACCATTTGTCTTCTAGAAACCTATATATTGATAGAGTAGCAATTCAAATTAAGCATTGATAGGGAAAACCGATTGGGCCTCGGTATCTCATTTTTTATTTATGTTTCGGTTTGTAGATAACGTGGCACGCATCACTTGAAACCACACAGACAACTGAAGTCACAGGTAAAGGTGTCAATCCTATCAATATCGGCATTACAAGTTGAGCTAGGCCTTACAGACTCAATGGCTCCGTGTCTCATATTCTAATGATTCAAAAAACATTAACTCTTGCCCTTTTGGACTTAGGGTCTGTTTGGATTGACTTGTTTGAGTTTATCTATTGACATGAGCACATGTGAGATTGATTGGGAGAGCTATGAATGTAAATAACTTATGAGTATGACATGTCCATAAGTTGGTTTTAGCTTATTTTCACAAACTCTCCAAGATAGCTTATGAAAACAACTTATAGCTTATATTAAAACAGTTTGACTTTATTTTATCTTTTGTTATAAATATAGTTTCTACATAAGCAGATATATGATCCAAACAAAGCCTTAATACGCTGCAAAAGCTTAATTTTCAATTCAAATCATCTACATACATTAGCCAATCAGCAATCACTAATCACCATAAAACATTGTTTTCCTATAAAGAATATAACTTTCCTATTTAACCAAAAACCAACTTCCTTAATTTAATTGCAAAACATGTTTTAATCCTAAACATGTGATCTATGTTGGAAGGAAATGTAATATAATGAAAAAGCAAAAACCTGCAAATCCAAAGATTTCAAAGAAGCACATTTGGAAGCAAGAGAAGACAATCCAAGACTAGTAACATTAGAACACCAAATCAACTTCAATTTCTCAAGCTTAGGAAACCCATCCGCCAACGAAATCAATCCATTATCAGACAAACACAACGAATCAAACTCATTCTCTTCCGAGGAAGAAGAAGATCCAATTCTCTTATTAACATAATGCAATTTCAACGACGAAGACGGCGACGAATTCTCACGTCGTCTCCCCAATTGAACGGGAAGAGAAATCGAGAGACGTTCGTCGATGTGAACGGCGGTGATGTTGAAGAAACGAGAGGCGAGAAGCTGAACGAAGAGGTCGGGTGAGCCGGTTGCGCCGATACGGATGGAGGAACGGGTGAGACGTTCGAGGCGGAGCCAGCGGTTGCAGACGAGAGAGGCGGCGTCGCGGGTTGGTTTGGAATCGAGGCGGCGGAAGATCTCGACGATTAGTTCGTCGGGGAGACACGTGTTGATCCAATCGTGGCCTTTCATTGCTGCTATGACAAAAGTGAAGGTTGTTGAATTGAAACGAAGGTGAGAGAGTACATATGATATGATATGTTAGATCTATAGAATACAGTTGCGTAACGTACGGTGTGCTGTGGTTATCGTTATTGTTGTCGCCGAATCAAACTTAACTATGGTTATCAATTTTTTTTTGTATGGATAATCATATGCTTGAGTTCAAAGTGTATATATATAATCAGTTTAATTTATATAAAGTTATAAACTGATTATAACAGATTAACGAGGAGTAACAAGTCAATATGTGCTATTTAACTTATTGTGTGGGGAAGAAGCGGATCCAGAAATTTCAATAAACGGGGTCAATGTATATACGTAAAATTACTGTAGAAAATATCAAAGTAATACTACTATTTTATTTAAAAAGTCATATATTTAATGTAAAATGCACAAGTTCTAAAACAAACTTACTATTTAAACATCTTAACATATTCAATTGCACATGATAGAAAAACTCTTTTAACAAATATAAAATAAAATAGTTCTGCGTGGTGGCGGTCTTTGTGTAGGATTCGTGAAGGGGTTGGTCTTTGGTAGGTGGTTTGACAGTAATTTCGGAGGGTAGTGGGAGATGGGAGGGGTACTTATTTCTGGCACGATATTTGGGTTGGGGAAATTCCTTTGAAAAATAAATTTCCCCGCCTTTTTGATTTGTCTGTCGACAACGAGTGCTCGGTGGAGAAGATGTGGAGGGTTTTGGGGGCGGATGAAGGGAGGGAAAGCTTGTGGCGCCGCCGATTGTTTGCTTGGGAGGAAGAGAGCGTTAGTGAGTGTTTTGTGTTACTCCATAACTTTGTTTTACAGGAAAATGTAGAGGACAAGTGGACGTGGCGGCTAGATCCTACGCATGGATATTCGGTTCGGGGGGCTTACCATTTCCTTACTACCACGGCAGGTTTGGGGGATAGGCACCAGGTGGTCGACATTTGGCATCAGCAGATTCCTTCTAAGGTGTCGGTGTTTGTGTGGCGCCTTCTCTGCAATAGACTTCCAACTAAGGATAATTTGACTCGGCGGAGGATTATTTCTCATGAAGACGCGGCTTGTGTGGCTGGTTGTGGGAAGCAAGAGACAGCAAATCATTTATTCTTGGGATGTGACATCTTCGGATAACTTTGGTCTCAGGTTTGGCTGGGTATATCTTCAGTCTCACAGGTTGACATTACTCAACATTTCACACAATTTATTAAAATGTCTGGCATGCATCGATCATCAACTTTGTTTTTCAGAATTATTTGATTTACTACGGTCTGGGTTCTTTGGAAGGAGCGAAATGATCGTGTGTTTAATAACACGGCCTCGACTGCTTTAACCCTCATTGAAAAGGTTAAACTGACATCTTTTTTATGGTTAAAATTCAAACAGGCAACTTTTATGTATAGTTATCATGATTGGTGGAAGAAACCGCTCCATTGTATGGGCGTCCACCTGTAATTTTGTCTGTTTGTTTATTTTGGTGGTGCTTTGCTATGGATAGCACCGATTCCTTGTAAATACGTTTGAGTGGTTACCCCTTTTTGCACGCCTTGTGCGGGGATAACTACTTCTGCTCTTATATATACCATTTTTGTTTGTTCAAAAAAAAAAAAGTTTACGATATGACTTTGTTTTTCCTCTAGTGTACTCCTTACGGTAGTATTTATAAGAAAAAACTATTTTTTAGGTTCATTGAATATATACCAAATATATTAGGTATTCAATTAATCTAAAAGATGATTTTTTGCTTATAAATGTGACTCAAAAGAGTATTAATTTTATTATATGGGGTCAACGTACAATTTAAAGCGAGGTCAAAATATAAAATCATCTTATTATTGATTGAAAAAAAAAGTTAAAAGTGGGGTCAATTGACCGCAATGCACATAAGGTGCATCCGTGCCTGAGAAGAAGTTTAGACAGTGTAAAAATAAAAAAATATTCAAATACTTATCTAATAAGTATTAAAATCAATTTTTTTAATTTCAAAAAATTATTTCATCATATGCTTTTTTTTTAGGGAAACATTGCTTTTAGCATTTCATTGATAATTAAAGATTCAATACAATCGGGTATATCATAATAAATAGCGGGATTAGCTAAGAACGTGGCTTCTCTTGCAAGAGCATGAGCAACCGTGTTGGCTTGTCGCCTAACAAACTCCACCCTAGAGTTAGAAAAGAAAGAACTAAAAAGTAAACAACAAAATAAAATAATAGCCAAATTCGGATGTGTCGTTCCTAGTGGACAGAACAACGTCTGATGTCAGCTTCGAATCTGTTTCAAAATCCACGCAATCCATCTGCATATCACTTAGCCATTGTAGAGCCGAATGCAAACCTAAAGCTTCACCCACATCAACTGAAACCATACAAGGATATGTGACTGTCTTGGCCAAAACAAAAGTATCATCAGAGTCACGAACACAAATGCCAATACCTGTGCGATTGAATTGACAGGAAAAAGCCGCGTCAATGTTGCATTTGTATCGCCCCGGAGTAGGGTGCTGCCACATATGAGTTGAAGTTTGTGCCGAAGTGGAAGCCCCCACCGCAAGGGTCGGTGAAGGCTGATGAAGCGTTGTTGATGCAAGAACCGCAGGGGTATTAGCTAGTTGCCAATCCACGACCATATTTCTAGCACGCTCCACTACCGTTGCACTGATTTCTGTGACATTATCCCAAACTCTGAGGTTTCGGTGTTTCCAAATGCTCCAAAACACCGTTGCCATACGCTGAGCTAATTCCACATCTTAAAAAATATAAAGGTATACAATCATGAGACAATATTGTGAAAAATTAGTAGAGATGTATACAATTAATTTCAAGGTGGGAATCAATAATATCCCTTAAAAAAAAGAATTAAAAGTTATATATTCTTTGAATGATGGTACTAGGATAGACAAAACTCAATCACTCAATTTTAAATCAAAATTATTCTGGGTTCTTTTCATGATGCTAATACTTTTTGATATCCTAATATAGAGGTGAAAATAGAATATTATGGTTTACAAAAAATCACTCAACATTAAATCAAAATTATTGAGTTCTTTTCATGTTGCTAATACTTTTTGATATCCTAATATAGAGGTGAAAATAGAATATTATGATTTAACAAAAAACACTCTACACTTTGTTAATTGATATCTTTATGATCACATATCAATGAAGATGGTCAAAGCATATTTTTTAAGTATTTCATATGTATATAAGTTTTATTATAAAAAAAATGTGTTAACTTATTTTAACTGTATCGTAGCATTCTCTCAAAAACAAAGCTGTATCGTAGCATGAATTTAAAAAATTATGTTTATTTTTGTGTCCGTACCGTATCGCACACCTTACTTGGCAACATACATATCTACTTTTTAGACAAGCATGTCCCAAATTATATTTTCTGTTTATCCAATTTAGTTTAAACAGAAAATTAGTTTTTCACTTTCTAAGGGAACAAATTAGTCGAATTAGTGTAAAAAAGTTAGGCAAGAATTTGTTGTAAGAGTTGTGAGAATCAGATTGGGTCTACAGTCTACTCCTCTCAATTTGTTATAACTATGGTTGATTAATTTTATTTTTTTAAAAATATGGTTGATTAATTTTAAACTAAGGTTGATAATAATACTAATAATTAAAGTGGTCCCTTCAAAAAATAAAAAACTAATAATTAAAGTGGTAGCTATGAAAAACAAACGAGGAAAAAGAAAAAGTAAAGAAAGAAGAAAATAAAATAAAATAAAATAAAATAATCCTTCTTTCTTCCACTTCGATGGCATTGCTATGTGGTTGATTATTGTTGATGATGACGAACTCACAGATTATAATTACTTTACAATGATGAATAATTGAAATCAAAACAAGAACAACCACCATTTTGATTTCTCTTTTCATCCCAACAACATCTAGAAACACAGAACAAACATCATCATCGTATCATGTCGTTCTCGTTCTTTAAGGTTTCGAGGCCTAAAACGCCGCAGGAAGTTGTCAAGTCTATCAAAGAGAGTCTCATGGCACTCGATACCAAAACCGTTGTTGAAGTTAAAGCTCTTGAGAAGGTAACCCATTTGGGATTTACACGCTAATTACCACCCCTTTGTTCTAAATTTTCAATTACTCTATCTGGGTCTTCGTTTTTTTCAGTTAAAGTTTCTGTTTTTAATCATGGGTATGTCTTAAATTTGTTTATTAGTTTAGTGTTTTTTGTGCTGCAAAAAGATATGAGTTTTTAATTGTTGAGTAGTTTTGTTGGAGAAAACAATAATCACTGAATTTCCTTCAAAAAAATAAATAAATAATCACTGAATTAGACTTTACGTAAATCATAAATTATTGTAATTTGGCAGTATTAAGCTTTTTGAAGTGTGTTACTTGTTTCATAAACGAAGGAGGTTACTCTGATTTTAAGTGATCAATGCTGGCTGTGTGGTTATATACTTCTATAATTGTCTCTGTATAAAAAGGTCCTTTTTGCTTCCAATTGGGTTGTGATATCTGTTAAAAAAAATCCAATTTTGTGAAAATAAAATAGTCGGTAACTGTTTAGAGAGTAAAAGAAGATACATAACACAAGATTGCAACTTCAATTACAGCATTTTGTTTGTTAGGGCCGTCTCCGGTAATGGCACATCTGATGGTTGTTGAATATGAACTTGTAGATTTAACACTCTTTCAAGTTAATACAGCGTGGACCAAACAAGCACTAAAATTACTCAAATATATGGAAAATGCATGTTGGCATGAAGACTAACAAGCTCGACTAGCGACGGATATGTATTGTATTTCAACATTTGTTATATGCGTCATCAGTTTGTCGTGGGTATATAAGTTGTGCCATATATGCTTCTGATTGTTATCATTTTGCTGTCCATAGATATGTTCCAGTGATATTATGCCTTTCTTTTACTTGCAGTCACTCTACATTGGTTACTGGTTATTGATGCTTGTTTTACTTTATTGTAGGCTTTAGAGGAAGTTGAAAAGAATTTCGTAACAATGAGAACTATGCTTTCTGGAGATGGAGAATCAGAACCAAATTTAGATCAGGTTTCACAACTTGTGGAGGAAATCTGCAAGGAGGATGTTCTTACTCTTCTAATTCACAAGTTGCCTATACTTGGATGGGAAGTAAGATTCAGATACACTACACTATCATATGCATGCAGTTGACTTAACTGGTTGCTCATCGTGGGTGCATGAATTTTGATACAGGCTAGAAAGGATTTAGTCCACTGTTGGACGATATTGTTGAAACAAAAGGTTGATTCCAATGATTGCTGTGTAGAATACATTCAACAACACATTGAATTACTAGACTTTCTTGTTGCATGGTAAGTTTTTTACGTCATCACCTTTTCTGGTGCTCCTCTTTCAATGTGTTGTCACTATTGTTCGTAATTGTATTCAAGTTGGTTGGCTAAAACTGATGCTCTATGCCAAATTGGGAACATTAGATATTGGTTTTTCTTTCAGTCTTTTGGATCCTTGTTCCTGATAAGAAGTCTGAAAAATTTGGTGAAGGATTGCCTTCATGGTTGTTTTTAGTTTGTGAAACTGATATCACACATGATCGTATACTATCATAATCATTATGTTTATGCCATTAAAGTGCTTCTCCAATTTTCGAAGAACTGAATATAAATGCCAAAAGATGACATAATGTTCTGTCATAGATCATTGGAAAATTATGGCAGTTCCAACTTTTTATGGCGGTTCTAACATAGAATGTTGAATTGATACAAGATAATACTGAGTTGTTTCTTTCTTTAAAGATTTTTGTTAAGAATTCGATGTGCTTTTTGTCAATGTTACTATCTACTATTGTCTTGTTTTTATTGTTATTGCAGCTAATTTTATGTTAAAATTTCAAATTTGGTACAACAAAAGTATTTCTTCCTTTAAAGCAATTAACAAAAGACCTTTCTGCTAAATTTAGAGTAGAAAGTGAACCTCATTTTCCGTGCATGAAATCATGGATGGAACCAAATTTTCTTGTTTTGTTTCGAAATATATCAGAATCTTACACTCACTTTTATGTGCTCATAAGTATTTCGTCATCCATTTTGAAACGAGTTTTTGGACGAAAAGGGATTTTGGTAGAAGCTACTTCTGATTTTGCATTTTTTTTCCGCTCACGATTCAACTTTGACCAATTTTTTCCGCTCACGATTCAACTTTGACCAAATAAAACTACCCTGAGAGAATATTATAGAGATATAGCATGTGGCATTCTATTGCCCTTTCCTTGAAAGTTTATTTCCTTTTCATCAAATGAAAAATTGAAAAACACTTTTATTTACAACACTTTAAAGATTATAGTCTAGGGTATATAAAATTGATTCATGCAAAATGGTTTCTTACAACATCATTGATTGCGAAAGTGATTTTTCTAAAATCACTTATCTTAAAGCAATCTGAAACACATTCAGTTTCACTGTCTACGTAAGTAAGCAATTGTTTAGCTACATGATCAATGTTCTTAAATATGATTAGTTTAAGCAGTTGCTGATATCTCTGTATCTGTTTCCAACCAGCTATGATAACAAAGAAATTGCCCTGAGCTCTGGCATAATGTTGCGGGAGTGCATCAAATTTCCCAATCTTGCAAAGTAAGATATTTTGGGTTGTCATCGGATGTTCTTTTTCCCAATTGCTCTCTCCCTGTTTTTATTTATTTATTTTTTATTATTATGATATCTTCATCTTCGTTTCTAAAAAAAGTAGATTGTAATATTGGGATAATATATTTTGGTTGAGCTTGATGAAAGTCATTTCTTATAAAAGTTAACTTCTTTGACAAATAAAAGTTAACATTTGATTATCAATGATTATCGAGGCATGTGCTTGTCATGCAATCTACTAGAAAAAGGCGAGTCAGTTGCACTGTTTTAACTTTCTGATTTTTTGGGTGTTCTCAGATACATATTGGAATCAGCAAGCTTTGTGTTGTTCTTCAAATATGTAGAGTTGCCTAACTTTGATGTAGCATCTGATGCATTTTCTACGTTTAAGGTCAGATTTGAATTCTTTCTTTGTCTCTTAAAGTCCCATAACTACTTACTCCCTCCAGTCACTTTTATAATCAAAAGTTCACTTTTTAGATTCATTCAATAAATGATGTATGTAGTCTTTATATAGACCACGTACATCATTTATTGAATGAATCTAAAAAATGAACTTTTGCTTATAATAATGACCGGAGGGAGTATCTTGATGTTAGTCTACAACCATTTCATACATATCTTTTGGATATGCTTGCTTTTCAGGACCTTCTTTCTAAACATGCAACTGTTGTCGCTGAATTTTTGACAGCTCACTACGATGAGGTTTGCATCCTCCTTAGCATACTTATCTGGTTTGAACATATAAAGGCAGCACGAAAATGCTGCTTGAGAAAAAATTATGCTCCCCAGTTGAATATTTTCACCAAGGAGATCAAAGGCCTGTTTATTACAACTTCTGTTGTGAAAAGATCACTTATTTAAAATAATAATAATAATAACCACTTTTGGGAGTTTCTATCCGTTTGTTACGTATATGTTAAAAAATGAGAATCTGAAGACAAAAAAAAGTTTAAAAACTGGTTCAAATGAGAGGCTGTTTTCGGTAGCTTCTCTCAGAAATCATTTCGATAGAGAAATGCTGTACATCGCGAGAGATAGCTTCGCGGAAAAATAGCGAACATTTACCAGCGGCCACTTTAACCCCATTCCTCCATGATTTCCGCTAACAAACAACTTAAAAGTTTGACCATGCTGTAAAAAGAAAGCACGTATACGTAGTACTATTATTAAGAATGACCGACTTGCAATTGTGCCTTAATAAAATAAATAACTAAATTCCAATTGTGAGTGCATTCACGCTTTCGCACTTTTTTCCTGAGCAAATTTTCGCATTATATATCATCACTCTTTTCGATAAATGTTTTTCTTTTTTGAAAATGATTTTCATTATGATAAAAAAATACAAAATGGCTTCAACCTTTTTTAAATATCTCTTAATTATTGAATTTAAAATCACTTTTTGTTTATAATCATAACAAATGGAAAATCCCTTGGAAAATAATCTAATCAACTGAGTAGTCGTTCTTTTTGAGATAGTAAGTGTGCCATACCCTACTCTCATCTTTGAACATGTGCACGGAGCATACTACATACTCAATGATTGGAGTGGTTTCATTTCACTCCGTTATACCCGCGCTTTTCTAATAAGACTTCTTGTTCTCAGTTCTTTGATCAATACGAGAAGCTCTTGACATCTCCTAATTATGTTACAAGGAGGCAGTCTATAAAGGTCTGTTCTGGCAACACTTTTTTATTTTTTTTAATTTATGATTGCTTTGTTTATGTACATGATTTTTAACAATTGAATTTAATTATATGGATTTTAGCTTCTCTCGGATTTTCTCTTGGAATCACCCAATGCTCAGATAATGAAGCGTTACATCTTAGAAGTTCGTTTTTTGAAAGTCATGATGACATTGTTGACGGTACAACTTTTCTTAATCCTGAGTCATTGTGTGACATTCCTGTTTTCTGCAGTATACACTACTGAACATGTTCCTTGTTTCTGCTAGTGTTGTGTAACTTGGTTTCACAGTTATCTGTAATCTAAGCATTTTTTTAACTTTCTTTTTCTATCTGTTGTCAACACTATTTATTTGTTGTTATTTTATGGATTGAGCAGGATTCAAGTAAAAACATTCAGTTATCAGCTTTCCACATTTTCAAGGTGATTTTTTCCCTTCAAGTTTATACTATGAGCTCATCCTTTTGTCAATTTATAAATGAATATAAACCATATTTATGCCCGTTAATCAAATGTAACTGTGATTACTCAACCCCATTCTTTGTAAAGTTGTGTCCTTAGAGAACTCAGGAATTCTTGTTTGCATTTACCATGTTTAACGTAACAAGTCGAAAATTTTGTTAATGACAGGTTACTTTATGAAATGCTTGAATGTATTTATTCTAGTTGGCAAAAGAGACTTAAGTTTATGCGCCGAAGTTCATTTCTTCTTGTATAAGATATTATATGCAATGCACATTTTAATTTTTTTTTCGATCATTATGCACATTTTAATTTTTTTTCCGATCATTATGCACATTTGAATTTTAGTTTTACATTTTCTTATATGTTTATCCAGATTTTCGTTGCTAATCCTAATAAGCCGCGAGATGTAAAAATAATACTAGGGAAGAACAAGGGGAAGCTGCTAGAATTACTTCATAATCTATCTCCGGGAAAAGGTTGTTGTGCTTTCAGTTGATTTAAAACATACAATTACATTGTATTCATCTGAATTTCCATTCTGTGGTTCTCAATTATTGAAATAAAGTTTATTTTTTGAGCTACTAATTTTTTATCTCTTTTGCCGTTTTTAGGTTCAGAAGATGAGCAATTTGAAGAGGAAAAAGAGTTTATCATCAAGGAAATTGAAAGAATATCAGTCTAAGTGATTTATTCTACGACAGTTGTGTTTGATTCTATAACAATTTTTTATTTTTTGTGTATATTCAAATCTAATTTGATGCAAGGATTTCATGTTGGTGTTTGTGAGCAAGTAATGTGTTGGAAGGTCCATGAGTTTTTATGTGGACAAGACACCATTTTTATTTGTATTGTAATACAAACTAAATTAAAAGCGTCAACTAACAACGTTGCTTTGATACTAAAAGTAAGTAGGTGAATTCTTAATTATAAACAAAAAGTAGGTAAATTTCACCAAGAAAATATAGTAATGAGGTGAAAATGTTGGTACAATTTCTTAAGATCTTGATATTGATATTATGATTCTCATTGTATTATAAATTTAGACCTTAGAGTGCGTTCCTTTTAGGGTTTTAGGTTTGGTTTTATTTGGTGTCAGTTTTAGTGGACTAGTTTAACTTCATCAGAGGAAATGATTCTCACTATATGATAAAAAATTTTAAAAGTAAGAAAAACCTACTCGGACCTGTGATATGAATTTCTTTTGATGTTCTTGATTCTTTTCTGCAATTGTTTTCGTTTCTCTGCCTTTTTCTTTTTCCTTCTTATTTTCCTTGATGGTACCTTTTACCTTCTATATTTTTTGTTAGTGAAGATACTATTCTTTCTACTTTCTATCTATAATTTTGTGGTTAATTCGGTTTTTGTAACCACTAACAAAAGAGAGAAATACGAAAGGAAGAGGTGAAATATACTATTTTGAATTTTGAAGTAATATTTTCACTGACTTTAATTACCATTACACCAAACAACAACTATTTTTTTTGAACAAATCAAAATGAGATATCAATAAAATTACGATGATTCATCCTGCAGAAGGTGTGCAAAAGGAAAACCCATTGGAAGGTATTTACACAGTCACGATGCCACTAAAGAAACAACAGCAACAAAAATAGAAAGTAAATTACACCTAAACACCCATACAAAGAATCAGATGTTTCCACCAGTCAGTGAAACTATAACAAAAGGAAGCCTGCTTAGATTTCAACCATAAGAACGAATTTAGCTTAACTTTTACAATAAGAGCAACGGAAGTAGAGGCCGTATTTTGGAATATACGGTAATTCCTTTCCTTCCATATTACCCAGACTGTAGCAAACCAAATTGTCCTAAAATATAAATGTGTAGATCTTGGCAAACCCGCCGTCATAGTAAATTGCATAAAGTGATGTCGCAAATGAAAAGGTGTAACCAAAAAAATACCTAACCAGTTCCAAATTTTATACCAAAGCTCTCTGGATGTGTCGCAGTGAAGAAATAAATGTGGTGGCGTTTCCTTATTATCACACCCGGCTACCACACACATGATATCATTAGAGTGAAGAATACCCCGCCTCGACAAATTGTCCTTCGTCAGAAGTCCATTGCGAAAGAGACGTCAAGCCAACAAAGACACTTTTAAAGGAATATGCATATGCCAGACATCGTTCATAAGAGTCCTATCAACAGTATCACCTGAATGAGTAATAAACCTGTAGGATTCCCGCACTAAATAGCCATGAATAGGATCTAACATCCACCTCCAAGTGTCATTAACATTTTCCTGCAAAACAATGTTATGTAATAAAAGTGTTTCAAAAAAAATATTATGTAATAAAAGAGAACACTCTCGAGCACTTTCCTCCTCCCAAGCTAACAGACGACGTCTCCACACCAAACAACTATTATATCATGTCACATTTTATTTAAAGTCAATACATTACCCCCTTCGTCTCTTTTTAAAGGATCTTTTAAAAAGAACAATTTGACCATAAATATAAGATCATATATAAATTTTTAAATGTATTTATTATTATTATTTTTTTAAATATATATCTTATTAATACTGCAAACTTGTCTTGATTTAAAATATGAAAAGTAACATTGAATAATATTTATAACAAATGGTAATTTAATAATAACCACACATATTTAAAACAAATTTACTACTCCAAAAACTTTTTTTTATTTCATGTGATTTTTGTTACAAAGTTTAGTATAAAGGGATGGACTAGGGAGTAGAAATAATCTAACAATCTCTCACTTGATGTGACGACTTCAAGGATTCTACGTTAAACCATAATTGTGCACCGCGCATTAAAATTAACAAGTTGTCGTCATCTTTAATTGAACTAAAATGGTCAAATCATGAAAGTTATAAATTATCCATTAACTTGATTTCTTCCATGTATCATAGATCAATATAATTCAATGGATCACAAATCAATATAACTCAAACAACTTTAAGGACTCCTTAATTCGTGTATTTCGGGTCTTTTAAAAAACACTTTTTCATCACATCTAAACAATGATGTATACCATATTTTCAAGATAACAAGAAAATAAACCACACCATAAGCTTAATTGAATCCATAAACATCATACATTTCATACCCTAACCACCATCTTAAAATTCAAATCACTTTTCTTGTATACCTTCATCCATTTTGTAATAGCCTATTTTTTTTTAGATTTATTTTGTTATTTATTTATATATGTTTACATGTACTTATATGTGATTAATTGTCTCTGTGTGTATTTTGGGTTAGGATAGTGGATTTCGGTGTAGAAGGGTATTATAGTCATTTTAGACTCAGGGGTATTTTGGTCATTTTGTGAGCAAGGGTAAATTAGTAATTTCGTGGTGAGGGTTATTTTTAGTGTTACAAGTGAGAACCATTATTTTTACCAAGTTACTATACAGTAGTGGTAATTAGTTTTGAACTAGTAATTATTCGATAACTTTTAACCGTTAGTGGATAGAAACTTTAGGAGTTAGTTTATATGTGTTGTGAGCCCATTAAGACCTTTAGAGGGTTAATCCCAATTGTGTAGAGACTATTTAAGCATTAGTCATTAAAGAAAATAGGGTTACACAATCATTTCATAAGTTTTTGAGAGAGGTAGAGAGAGAAGGTGCTAGAAGAGAAGAAAAGGGTTTTGAAGAGAGAAGAAAAAGGAGTGC
>Ga0315915_1000880_pt1 | contig 33967 bp, 11 predicted proteins | sample MpolbnodulesMG_FD_207738 | JGI IMG/M metagenome (GOLD analysis project Ga0315915, IMG submission 207738) | Medicago polymorpha root nodule microbial communities from Los Angeles, California, United States - branched nodules | ecosystem: Host-associated > Plants > Roots > Nodule | place: USA...
ATTATCAGAGAGACTATTTTTTTGACTAATATTTTTTTTTGATGGGGACTAAATATTTGCTTTTTTTTTTTCTAAGGAATTTGCTATTCTTATTTATTTTTTACTGTAAATTATTTGTTATTCTATTTACTTAGATTCCTGGTCACTAACACTACAGAAATCGTTGTCTTATCAATGTGATAGAAAAAAGCTGCCTGGCAAATAAGGAAAAATGATGGGAGACCACTTTGTTTTGCTTGTGAGTTGTGATTGTGAATAACTCTTTGATGGACACAAGAATTTAGATATTATTTGGTCACACCGACAAAGAAGTACACATGCTATAATAATTTGAAAATTAATGATTATTTATCTATTACTTTTTTCTTTTTATGTATGTATAATCAAATGGAATATCCAAATCATTATGTCCACCTAAAAATTACTTGTGACTATTGCCCATAGCAATTTTAATTTTTTATGGCTATTTCCTTTATTTTGTGTCACACTTTTTCTGCTAACCTCTCCATCTATCCATTCAATGAGCCAAGTTGTGAAATCTACCCTTTTCAAACAAGGTTAACAACATTCATTTTAACATACTTTTGTTAACATTATTGAGTGGCCAAAGCCAAAATAGATTAAAAGAATATTCCTTTGAAGTACGAGGTGTGCATAAAAGAGAACAAATTCAATACACATTACAAACATACCAAAGAGAGTAGCCAAAAAACACAAAAAACATTACAAGGCAATATGACTCATACAAATCAACATATAAGACGACTATGAACTAAAGTTAAAGAAATTTGGCTTGTACGCCTTCAACCACCACCACAAACGAAACTTAATGCAATCTAGTAATTGGTAAACCGATAACTCCTTGTTAAAAGAACAAGTGTTGCGCTCTTTTCAAATACTCCAAATGCACACTAGCCAGATCACCTGAAGACAAAACCTTATATCCTTCCTAAACAAATGCAGGTCATTGAATTGTAAAGCATGCTCCCCATTTTCAGATGGCTGAAACCATTGAAATTCCCAACAAGTTGAGATGAAAAATTCAAATATCGTTGTAGAAATCACACCTCAGAAAAAGATGATTGATCGATTCCTCCTTCTCACATTGTTCATAACATAATAACGAAGCTCCAGGCAACAAACCACGACGAAATAAATTATCTTTTGTTGAAATCCTTTTTTTAAACATTCTCCAAGCGAATAACGACACTTTCAAAGGCACGACTTTGTTCAAGATTAATTCTAAATGAACGTCGTCGTGAGGTTGCTCAATTAGGGTGTTGATTTGATAAGCATCTTTTACCTTATACCCCTAAGAAGAATTATGACACCAAATCCATATATCCATGACATTATCCTGCAAAAAAACATTATCTAACAGAAAAGCACACTGATTCAACTGCTCTTCCCTCCAAGCAAACAAACACCTCCACCGCGACCAATACTCTTCCACCCCCCACCCCTGGCTTCTCATTTCCGTAATAGTTAACCTGCTATTAACACATACATCACCTAAATTTTGATCGCAAACACCGCTGCCAATCCAAGGATCACACCAAAGAGATGTGGTCTCACCAGTCACCATCTCCATTAATACAATAACAATTGCTCTTCTATCAATCGCCGTGTTATTAAAGCTTTAATGGCGTAAATAAATTGTAAGAGATAGTAGAGTTAGAGTTAAGATTCTCTCCATTTTTTCTTTTCATTTTTCATTTCCGTTTTGAAGTGTATATCAAACAATTGAAACCGCCAAAAATCACAATTTATTTTTTGTCAAAAAAATATCACACTTATTTTATATTCCCAAAACTTTGTCCTCGTGAGCTTAGCTCAGTTGGTTGGAACAATACATAAAATATGCAAGTTTCGGGATTCAAACCCCGGCCACTACAAAAAAAAAAAAATTCCCAAAACTTTGATAATAGAAAAACTAGATACGGTACAAAAATTGAGGATCTCGACTATTCCGATAGTGTTCCTTTTGGCGTTCATTCATCTCCCAACGCACGGTGGTCTACCTCTTACTGCAGTTCTAAACATAGGGATAAATGCATGAAAATATACTGCTCTGGAAAGAAACATACTTGGGATTCGGAATAGTCAAAGCTCGTAGCTTGAAAAAGTGAACGAAAATTCATATTGAACTGAAGCCAGTAAAAGTTTTCGCTAAGTTTTCATGCACTTTATTTATTTGCACGATAAACAACATAATAATACGAGAACAGTTGATCTATCATATCGTGATAGCAATGTCCAAAGATTTGATACCTCACCACCATTCCACCAAGAAAAGCTAACAGCAGAAATAAGCTTTAACAAGCACTATTTATTTTGCTGAGAAGAGTTATCGCTATAACTTCTAGAGCATTGCATGCCCCATCAAATACGAAAGTTAAATGAGCGACACAAAAAATGAAGGAACTAAAGGACAATAATACAATGTTTACAAGAGCAATGGCACGTCATATCTTCCGCTCACAACAATCTCTGCAGTAAATTATAAATATTATAGGTGAAATGGAACAATACAACCAAGGTCTTCAAACAGCAACTTGTCCAAAGAGCTGCTTGCGGATCTGTAGCAAGAAACAAATAACAATTTTTCAATAAATTGATGTGAAACTACTAGTATAAAAACTACTTTATATGACTTCTAATATTTTTTTGTGAACATTTTATGACTTCTAATCAAACCAAGGTTTGGAGTAAAATTTATTTTGATTGAAAATAACCTAATAGTTCTTTTACTAAAAATCACATTTGAAGGGAGAAAGAATCATGTTTGACAACCTCTATTGTGAACCCAAACACACTATAAATACCAGGCATTAGTATTTGTGTAAGAGTACATGCATTTTGAATATTTTCAGGAACAAGACACTATAAATTAGTTGCATTGTACAGGGTTAACCCCATAAATCCACGTCTTTTCCTAAACTCTCACCCACCCGAACCACTTGCACAATGCATCCAGCACATGCAGATATTGATCAATGTTGAGACAAAATTGCCGACGATCAAAATCATCTAAATAAAATTACACAGCTATCACAGTACAAAAATCCATTGTGACAGATGACGTACTAAAAAGGTACCAGAGTATGTAAATAAATAGTCTGAAAAAATTAACAAACAAAAGAGGGAAAGGAAGTTGGGCAGTAATGCTAAGGTGGGGGCGTATCTATTTAGGAAGGAGAAATAAAGTACAAGTTATAATCAACGACAGTAACATTTTAACTTATATTGCAAATATTGAAAGTGTGTAAGTGTAATATTGAGAAATGAAATGCGGGTACTACCAAAGGAAGAAAAAAAAAAGTTAAGAAAGAAACACAGGTCACCAGTGCTAGAAGTAATCTGAGCAATGGTTGATAGTTAGTTAACAGAGGTTTGTTTGAAGAATTTTGTCCCTTTACTCTAATCAACATAAAACCTTAATCCTTAAGTCCATACTGCCCCTTTATACAGTCCCTAATTCCTGTTACATGCCCAAGTTGCCCTTCGCAGTACATAATTGACCTCAAGTATTTCATTTCAATATCAAAGTCCAACGTTTTGTAACATTGGAGATTATAGAAGAACAATGATCTTCTTGAAACTAGCTTTCTAGATGAATCACAACGACAAAGACAATTAAGAAACAAGTATCTAACATAAATGGCACAAAACTACAAAAAATAAATAAATAAATAAATAAACACTACACAAAATGCCATTGAGCAAAAAGTCTATTTTATAACAAAAACTTACATGTGGGAGTTTGTTACGGAATACTACATCCAAACGCGCATCAAGTGTATTTTCAAACACAATCTTTCCATCATGAGAAGCCAATACCACACCTCCAGAGCTGAAGAATAAAAAATAATACAATATCAGGAAACATCCTAAATCAACTATAGAAACAGTAAAAACTAGTAATGTTTAAGATTTGAAACTCAGGGTTCTCTTTTTAAACCTAAAAAATATAACATCACAACCAATCAAGTTAGACCAGTGAGATCTAGATGCAAGCCCTTGACTAACAGAGCTAGACACTTGCATAACAATTCCCTACCTAGAAATCCAGCATAACGGATTGTTTCAATCAAGAACAGTTATTTAGGATTTAGTTTTAACTGTAACATTACCAGTGGAGATCATGGGGATTGTGATGGCTGGGGGCAGGTGGAAGATAGACATCCTTATCAACAACGATCTCTGGTTCATGAACATTTGCCTTTTCAGCATACTCCTGAGCAGCTGAATCCAAAACTTCCTCAACCAAGTGCAGGTCCTCTTTCCGACACCTCAATAGGACAGAAGGTTCTTTCAGCCTCAACAAACTCTGTAAAATACAATCCTTATATTTAATTCCAAGTTTGCATAAAGTAAGTAGCACAGAAAATAATGTAAAAAAATTTTGAAGAAGAAAAATAACGTAAAATTTTGTTACGTTTCTTTGGGGGAAGGGGGGGTGGACTGTGGAGGCGGGGGGCTGTGAGTTACAACCCTAAAATTATATTCCAAGTAGACTTAAGAAGGCTTTGTTGACCAGTAAAAAAGGGAAGAGAAGCAGGATGATAGGAACAGAACCCGTGACATTAGACACATCTGTGGTATTGCTTCTTGAAGCAATACCATTGGTGTGTCAGTTGAGGGGGTTTGTAGTTAGTGGAATAAGTAAAGATATAAATAATAAGAAAGGATGAGAAGGAGACTGTCTTGTCGTTTGAGAAAGGGCTGTGGTACTTAAGTATAGGGCTATGAAGCACGAACACTCCTCAGATTAGGTGTGTCCCGGTGTCAGACACGCGTCGGTGTTTGACACCAACACATATGATAACACTGACTAAATTATGTTATTTTCTCAAATTATTATCGGTGCCCGTGTCTTTGCCCGTGCTTCATAGCCCTATACCTAAATACCACAGCCCTTTCTCAAAGTCCTGCAATCTATTCTGTAAACCCTCAAAGTCCTGCAATCTATTCTGTAATTGAAGGAACTCTTTGTTGCATATTCTTATAAAATTCTAGGATCCTATTGAAAATATAATTGGAAAAATCAGGTAAACAACTACAGGCTGCCATATTAAAATTTTAACTGACCTGAATAACGAGATCTTTTAGAAGGTTTTTGTACACATGATGATCACGACTCACGCTCAAGAGTTCCTTGGCGGCAGACTCTTTCATTTTATTAACCACGTCATCTTGGGCTTGAAGAACCTTCAACCGTGAAGCATTCAACTGCATAGAGTACTCGCTGCAACAAACAAATGTGTGAAATTTAAATTATCTCAACTAGTCCACCATTTTTCAAGTTAGAAAAAGAAAAATACAAAGCATTTGATTAAGAAAAACAAAAAAAACTCAACAAAAGTACAAAATTAAACTCTAAATCTCACTTATAAGAAAGAAATTTAATCAATCATCATATTTTGCAAAATACCAAATTCTATTAATCAGCGATATGTGATTAGTGCTGGTAGGATCTGTTCGACTTTACCAATGATCTATGAGAAAAGATCATAGTCATTATAATCTACAGTTTAATTTTGATGTACAGTTCACTGTAAAACTTTTTACACTGCCAATCAATTGCTACCAATTGTATCTGTGACTTTTAAAATAGTTAATATTAAATTCAAATATATTCGGTGATCCAACTATTGTAATTAAAGGACAGTATACAAAATCTTTACACCGACAGAGCATACAAAACGAGTTTACTTTGGATGCACTGTCAGTATAAAGTTTTTTACATTGTCAATCAATTACAACCAATTGTATCTGTGAATTTTAAATAGTTAATACCAAACCCAACTATTATAATTGAATGGCAGTGTAAGAAAAGCTTATGTTCAGTGATTCAAACATGCCAAATAAATATAAGTTTTGTGATCAATTTATAGATGAAAAAAAGAAAATTATATAAAAGGCATTACATCTTCTTCCGAACATCAACTTGCTTCTCTTTGCGCTCATACTCTTGACGGATCTTCTTCTTATCAGCCTCAACCAACTGCAACTTCTCGATATTGAACTCCTACAACAAAGCAGCGTAATTCTCAACAAATTAACGATCTAGTAACCAAAAAAATGGATCAATAAGTGAGAAATTAACGATCTGAACTAAAATAGTGACGGAATAGTGAAATTAAGGAATGGATCGGAATGAAGTGATGTACTTCTTCAGCGGAAACAGAGATCTCGTTGGCTTTCTCTTCGGCTTCTTGGCGGATGAACCGCACCATCTGCTGGATTTGCTTGGAGACGTCTGCGTCGTTCATTTTGTCTGGGAGGGGTTTGGAATCGAATCGGAGAAGATCGAGAGAAAGAGAGAGACTGTTTCGAAGGGAGGATACACGAAAGAGAGCTTCGTCGATCGTGGTTTGTGGATGAGAAGTATATGATTGGGACACTCCAGCCTTTTTACTATACTGTCTCTTTTATTTTTACTTTGACTTAAATTTTGATACGGGAGTTTAACTCAGTTGCATAGTATAGGTTTAGCGTTCGAATCTCGGATACATCATTAAAAAGAATGATTTTTTTTGGATACATGTATGGATGTTTATAAATTTTAAATTGTGTTTATTTTTTACCCATGACATACTCTCTCCGATTTTATTTATTTGTCATTGTCAATTATAACCTTTTTCACTTACTCGTACCCGTTTTCAATAAAACTAATTAATCTTGTGTATTTGGAAAATTCAAGTTTATTAATTTTTTAAAATCAAACTTTTGTTACCTATAATAATGGATTCATTCTACCTATTTAAAAAAAATCAAGTTTGTTTTTTTAAACAAACTTTTGTTACTTATAACAATGGAAGTATGAAAGATCGTAAATTCTATAAATAAGATTATAACATTGTTAAAAGATTTAAGCGCAGATTAAAAGAACAATTTTAATGGAAAAAAATATTGTTTGTTATGCGAGAGATCAAGTGCGAACAAAAATAGTTTGTTTGAGAGAGAGAATGTCAATTGTTTGTTATAGAATAAAGATATAGAATCAAATTTATTATAAAAAAAACTGTTATTGTGATACTTTTAGCAAAACCCTTATATTTGTTTGGGAGTATATTATTTTTGTGAATTCTTTAAGTAATGTCTTTATGACACTTGTTAGCAAGACCCTTGTTTTTTTAAGAGCATATACGATGACAGAGGAAACTCTAACTTGATTCCGTAAACACTGGTAAATGGCTTCTACAAACAAAACATTGAAGTTTAAGCAATTGATAAGCATTAAATTACGGATTGTATAGAGGAATTTGAGTTCATTCTTACATGTAACAATTCATTATCAAAATTTTCTTACCTTCGAGATGAATTTCTTATTATCACGATCCATTTACCATGGGAATCAGAGCATAATTAACACTTACTTAGAGACACCGAAATTTTAAAAATTTCGACACACTCATACAAATGTTTCTTTTTTAAAAAATGGTTTAATGATTTTGAGATTTATCTTTTAATTTCCTTTATTGTTGTGTGTCCTCAAATAATTTTACTTTATTGCGTCTTTGTAAGACCGTCTCCTAGAGTGTTGCACCACTAAATACAATGTTATTAAATTAAATGGCTTTTAAGCAGCCACATCATATTTTGTGACTCAAGCATATTTTACTAATACAAATATTATTCTTGTCAAAAAAATATTATGCAACTTTTATAAAATTCATTTTTAATGATTTTTTTTTACTTGGAACTTTTAATAGGAGGAAATAAACCAACTTTGAGCCAATATTTTACCTATTAAACCAATCTTCATTGGGACACCATTATACTTGGACTATAGTGATTATTTAACTAATCATAAAATGAAAATTAACTAATCACCTCCGGTGAATATCTCCTTCCATTTCCATTTTCACCCAAAGTTTACCTCCATTTTTAGACGGAATTGGCTCATTCGTCCCGTTGTATTGATTATTTAATTTCCCTCATTCCCGTCTCTCGTTATTTATTGGCCCCGTGGTTCTCCCTCTCAGCTTCAAATCGAAACCGAAAAAGTGAACCTTGAAAAATAAAACGGTTATAACATAACGTCGTCTTCATAGCTCAAACTCCCAAACCTTTGCTTCCGTCCTATAAAACTGTGTGGATCTGTGTGAATCGATAAAGAAGAAATGCGTAGCCGGGGATCACAAAACAGGCTAAATGGTAACTCATTTGGATCTCGAGTTTCTGCTCTCCTCTTTTCAATGATTGCTACTATGGCCACTATTTATGTTGCCGGCCGGTTAGTTACTTCTTCATTACTCTCTCTCGTGAACTTCACTTTTGGTTATTAATTATCATCATGGCATTTGCAGACTATGGCAGGATGCAGAGAGTAGGGTGTATTTAATTCAACAGCTTGAAAAAAGAACTGGCCAGGTATAATGTTTGTTTTCATCATTGGAATATTAAAGCCGTGTCTGATGTCCGACACTTGCCAGTTAGTTCTATTCAAATACTTATATTTTCTTAAATTATTATTGGTGTCTTCGTGTTAGTATCAATGTTGTGTTGTGCCCAGTGTCCGTGACTGTGTATATGTGAGTGCTTCATAGGCATATATATATATATGTATGTGTTTTGACATTTACACTATAAATGATTTTTTGACATCAAAATTGATCCGGAGTGAACCTTGATCTACAACCTGAGAGACGGTTTTGAGGATAAAGACGACAGCAGCTCCTCAGAGGGGTGTGTGTGTGTGTGCGCCTAGAAAGTACTATGACGACGTAGTCTGTGATTGCCCGAGAGTGTGAGGTTTTAGGATTTAGAGAATGTATACCTTAACCCGAGTCATGAGTTAGCTGTTATAGGGAGGGAGATCTTTAGGGTTTCTCTGACGGAAACCCTAATTGAACAGCTGTTGACAGATGATGATGTGATCATCATTATACGACCCTAATTGCGGTTCCGCTTGGATGTGCCTCTAGGGGATCTCTATAGCATGGTCCATAGTGACCCGTTCCTTTGCTGGATTGGACTTGGGCCCAGTCCGAATAAAAAAACTATGATATCGAATATGGTGTCCTTTGATTTTTGTTAAAGGTGTATCATGTTTTGTAAATTTTTGCATTCCATTCTCGAGTGCAATTGCTTGTATTTTTTATTTCTTTTTAATTTTAAGTTATCGTCATAGGATGTCAATGAAGCAGTATAGTTCATCCGATTTCAGGGTCAATCTGCCATATCTGTTGATGATACATTGAAAATCATAACCTGCAGGTAATTTTTCTTATTCATGTGGTATTGTCAATTTAACTTTGGTTACTGAATTCAAATTTGAACATAGCAGCCAAATAATTTGCCTGCCATGTTTAACATTTATCGGAGGCTATTTTAACATAACCTTATTTTCAGGGAACAACAAAAGAAGTTGTCTGCCCTAGAGATGGAGTTATCTGCAGCTAGAAAGGAAGGATTTGTTCCAAAGCAACTGTCAGTGAACAATGAGAAGCAACCTACAAAAAAGATTCTTTCGGTTATTGGAGTAATGACTACCTTTGGTAGAAAAAAGAACAGAGATGCAATCCGTAAGGCATGGATGCCAACAGGTACATTTTTTATTGGTTTGGTTTCATTTAGGAAGACCAATGCATTTTAGAATTCTCAGTTTTATTCAGTGGAAGCCTTGTTATGTGCACAAAGATTTCAGGGTAGGCTTAGGTTTTGTAGTTTGGTTTTAGCTCACTGAGATTATTAGCTCGTAGCTACTAGTAAAAAATCATGACTGTCAGGTTTGGTTTTCTTCAGTTTTATCATTTCCAATTTTGTACCTGAATGAAATAGGACTAATAAGTTACAACTGGGTTTAGGATGCATTCCTTGCAAAGTTAGAACTCGGTAATTGACAGCTAGGTGTAGATCACTTTTCAGTTTCAAGCTATTCACTATTCTCTAACAACCTTTATTATTCGTTTCTGTGATTTATAGTTTATTTTGGTTTATAAGTTTATGTGTTTTATAATTTATTGTGGGTTATAAATGTTAGCATGATTAGCCATATGATCCTAATAAATCACACAACTTGTCATTAGAAATTCTACAAATATCAAATCTAGCTTCTGTATTTTAGTCCTTTTTGTGTAAGCATTTTCTGAACATATTGCTGCCCTATCTGCAGGTGCATCTATAAAAAATCTTGCAGAACAGAAAGGCATCATTGTGAGATTTGTAATAGGAAGAAGGTATAGTTTTGGAGGTTCAAATTAAAATTTATTAAATGATCTGCTTCTTGCTTTTTTTATTTGACTGGCAATGTCTTCTATATAGTGCAAATCGTGGAGACAGTTTGGACAAAGAGATTGAAACAGAAAATAGTCAGACCAATGACTTCATCATTCTTGTATGTTGACTTCTATATTAATAGTTTTGATGCAATTTTTTTTTATAAGTTGTAAAAGTCCGACCAATGACTTCATCATTCTTGTATGTTGACTTCTATATTAATAGTTTTGATGCAATTTTTTTTGATATGTTGTAAAATAAAATATAATAACTTCTTCTATGGATGATAATTGTATTTAAGATGATTTTCATTGTAAAAAATTCTTGGTGTAATAGAAGTATGGTTTTCAAACTTCAGTTTTTCAGAGAAGACCTGTAGAAGCAACGGTAAGGAGAGTAGACTAGATATAGAACAGCCCAATAGTTAGAGTAGAGGTGAGGGGAAAACCAGGAGAACTGTAAGTTAAACCCTTGAGTTTCGGATTTAAATTGTCAGTCATGAATCATTACATACAATCCAAAACAAGATATCATATTGTTGTTTGATTCATTTAGTTGACCTTATGTAGCCAATAGTTGTAATTTCCCCTTGTTTCTTGACTGGTTGATATTTGGATGCATGGCATGTAGTTTTATACACATAATTTAATGAAGAGTGCTAGGAATACTCTTTTTCCAATACTTACTCTAACACTCACTCTCTTATTGGAAGAAATCAACGTGAGTCTTGCTACTTTATGTGGGTGCCATTTTCAAAGTGTGGAACCCACATAGATTTCACCCAATAAAAGAATGAGTGTTTCCAAGAGTGTTCTTAGCACTCCTCTAATTTAATATATGCAACAAGCTGATCACACAAGTATATAGGATGAAAGGGGAGGAGGAAACTGAAGGAATAGGCGGGGAGGGAGTGGACCCGATGAGGGTGAGAAGGAAAAAAAGAGGACGGAGTGGGAAATAACCGGGATGACAGCTGGCATCATGTGAGTGGAGAGGAGGATGTGAGGGTCATGCAAAATGAGGAGAGAGAGGGTTATATGGGAAGTAGTGGTAACTGAATGAGGGTTTCTTACATTTGAAGGAAGTGGGTAGGCCAGATTTTGTGAAGAAAGGTTTCTTCCTCAGGAAAGGGGCAACACTAGATCTCGGTATTTTCTATTTTTCGTCATTGCTGTAAGGAGTTCACATCATCCATAACCATAATCGGTTATTTCACAGTTGCTGCCACTGTTTGTATATTGGAATTTATCCCTTGTTTAAATCGATCCAGTTATGATACAATTCAGTTTTTTCTTCGTTCTTGAGTTCTATCACAAGTTAATATCCTAGCATCATTAGCTTTATTATTTTCTTCACAGGATGATCAAATGGAGGCAGTCGAAGAGAGTGCAAAAAAGACAAAGTCGTTTTTCATTTATGCTGTGGACAACTGGGATGCTGAGTTTTATGCTAAGGTCAATGATGATGTCTATGTTAATCTTGGTATGTGGTTCTTGAATACTTTTTGTGATGAAAATGATAATGCATCTCTAGTTATATATGAACAGAAGGTTTGTTCTTCACGAAAAAGAGTTTAAGAATTAGAAGAAATCATATACAAGATTCCACAGTTTGCAGTTTAGTTTCAGGGACTGAAGAACGTACCATTAGTGAAAAATAAACAAGGGAAATTATCAGTACTGATCACTCACGGAAGAGCTAGAATTTCTTGACAAGCCCCTCCCCCAAATTAGATAAATTTATTGAATTCCTAGAAAACTGAAAATTCAGAAGTGATGGCATTTGATCAAAGCCAATAGGATTAATGGTCAAGAAGATTATCCGTAGTAGGGTTCATATATATAAGCCGTTTTCCAGTTCTAGTTGTTAATTCACTGGACTACTTTTGCTGTGTCACATTGTCATTATGCAAATGCAACTTCAGATAGACAATTTTCTTCCAAGGATTTTTAGGAGTGTTTCAAAATCTAGAAAGCCATACCACCTGTCGAATAAAATTATATCTGACGTTTGAGGTATTTACATGAACAAGAGGTAAACGAAATGATTGAACAATTTAAATGAACAAAATCTAGACATAGTATTTCAATCAGCAACAGTACTGCTCCAAAATCCATGTCAAGAAGGATGCTGTCCAGATCTCTTGTTCTATGGTTGCAACTGGATTGAATTTGTGAACTTAGATGTCTTGCATTTACCATTGGGTAAAAGTATACAATCCAAGGCACAATCTGTCGCTTAAGTTTATTATCTAAGGGCCACATAAAAATGTGATCTCGGCCTTTATGCCATTTATTGGATCAAGTTCTTATCAAGCTTAAAGCTATAGATTAAAGCCAGAGTGCAAACCTTTCTAAGTGCAAATTTTTCTGTCTATGGTTACCATCCCAAACTCCATATTGATCTTACTTAGATTCAACAAACTTGGTCCTTGCTAAGGCAGGATGCTTGCCCACCTGGCCAACAAGCCGACTATGAAAAGTCCACTGTTGTCATAGACAATTTATTTTTTTGATTGTTGACCCAGAGTATCTACAAATTTCTAACAGGTGTTTAGGGAAACTGGGAAATGAAATCTGCTTGCCCGCTTGTGATCCAACTAGCTCGATAACACTTTTAGAAGGGCTAATTTATAAGTATTTTAGTTTGCTAAGAGTTATGATTTACTAGGACTGTTTCCAACATTGTTATTGTTTGCTGATGTCATACTGGAACCGGAAGAATGTGTCATGTGTCACTGATTGTATGACTTAATTTATTCTACAGATGCCTTTGGAGGAGTGATAACTTCTCATTTGGAAAAACCCCGTGTATATATTGGTTGTATGAAATCGGGTGAAGTTTTCTCTGACCCGTGAGTATTGTAAAAATGCTTCCATGTTTCATTTGACTAATGACAATTGTTTTTTTTTGGTATCAATTTCTCCCTTTTCTCATTTTGTCTAAATCTTATAGGACACATAAATGGCATGAGCCAGACTGGTGGAAATTTGGTGATGGAAAATCGTGAGTAATACAGACTCAATTATCATTTTCTTTTTGGAAAATACCATTAACCTTGGTTACAGGAATCAATAGTAGAAGTTTTTTAATGGAAGTAGCTACTGAATACTGTGATTTTCAAGAATTTTTTCCAATTTTTTATTCTGTAACCAGTGTCTTAAAGACACCGATTACCAACACCCATTTTTCTGGCAACTGTTAACAAAGGGCACTAGTTAGGGTTTTCAAAATTAAGTCCGTGTTAGTAAGTGTAGTTTTTTTTTTTTTTTTTTTTTAAAATTATCAAGATTAGTTGACAGGACTTTTGCTTATGGTGGACTGTTGATAATAAAGCTAAAACTGTCCTTTTCTATGATACTACCATAGCCATTTTTTTATTTGAGAAGAATTGCCAAATTGTTTTTAATTTAGCGCGCCAGTCTATATGATACAATCTCTCAAAATTCATCTTTAGGAAAATTACTCGATCTACTGATAGTTTGAGTATAATGCCTTATCAAAAGATGTTTCATTCACATGGTATGAATTTTTTGATGAGCTTGAGCAGCAATAGAATTTTGATAAATAATGATTAATAAATTTGATTTGTTTTCTGAATAAAAAGTCAGTTTTCGTAAATATTGGTCAATTTTTTGCTTAACTTTTTCTTACACTCTAAAGTTACTCTCAAGAGCGTGGTGCTATACTGCTATATCCATAATTTTGCTTCTCTCTATCTGGCCTTTCTATGATAGCATTCATATATTAGTGTTTGTCTGATATGTATAGGTACTTTCGACATGCTTCGGGTGAGGTCTATGCCATTTCAAAAGCATTGGCTCAGTTTATTTCAATAAATAGGTATAGTGTTGTGTCCTTTTTTTCCTATGGTTTTTCTATTTGTTTTGAAATTGTGTTAAAAATAGTTGTAATACCTAATAAAATTATATGTTTGCTCCGCAGATTTATTCTTCGTACATATGCACATGATGATGTAAGCACCGGATCGTGGTTTATTGGGCTGGACGTGATGCACATTGATGAAAATAAGTGTTGCTGCTCATCCTGGTCTACAGGTCTCTTTCTTTCCACCCCCTTACTATATGATTAGGTGTTAGGATCTTATCTGTCCAATTTAAAGTTTTAAGACATATGATAGTTTTTTGGTAGCAAAAGATAAACTAAGACATTTAATATGAGAAGAAATTATTTGATATTTTGTTTTGTATTTTCATTAAATATAGAGGTGTCATATTGTTTTTAATTTAATTTTTGTTTCAAAAAAGTTTATATAGAAACTGATTATTTTATTTTTTTACTAAAAGTAATAAAAAAATTGCATTTTATCCTTTTTAATAAAATTGCAATCCTTAACATATTCTCAAATTACACGCGTCCTTGTTTTTCTGGGATATCACTATTATTACAAATTTGCGATTGGATTTTTTAAATCAGATTGTTTTAAATGAATTCAGTTTAAGTAAGCTAAGGCTGACATGATCACAACAATTAAACAAATGGTGATTAGTTTTTGCCGTTTCCACAGTTCTATTGAAATTAATTAAATTGGTTGTGTTATAGTTTTTTTCCCATCTTTCAGGGGCAATTTGTGCATCAGTATGACAACTTGTCAGTTGACACCGACAATTTGAGTGATATATGAAGGATGTATAGGAAACAGAAACCTGTTACTTGGACCATCATTGTTTTTCCTTCAGGTGATTTTCCTCCCCCATATAACTTTTCAGCCAGACGTTGATTCTTCGAGTTGAAGACCAGAGACTGTTGGTTATGAGCTCTGCCTTTGTGACAATAGATAGTTAGATACTCACATACATACTTTTTGGGATTGTTCAAAGATATTGAGAAATTGACACTGTGTTTGTCTGATTTTGAGAACTGATCCTTCCCCCATTGAATCATGTAATATAAATTGCTCTTGGCCATTAAACTAACATTTTCCCCATGAGATTATTAAAGTATTTGTTAGAATAACTTAAAAAAAAATTACTACTAGAGTTGAGATTTCTTTTGTGAAAGAGAAGAGTTGAGATTTTCATGTTGAATTCATTCTTCATTTTAGATTTGCGATTCTTAGGCAATCTATGTTGTAGGGTATGATGCAGCTCCCCCTTTTTTTATAGACAAATTTTTATAAACCCTTTTGTCACTGAGACCTTCAGGTCTCGTTTGGTTGGTTCATTTTCTTCTTCTTTGAATAGCAAAATGATATCAGCTAAAGTTGGTCTTTTCGAAGTTGTTTACATGCAGTATCAATTATAAATTTGTTCATTAGTGATTAATATCACTTAGTTTACTATCTAATGTGAGTTTAGAACTTCAAAGTGAATTGCTCATTTTATAAGAGCCCCAACACTTTCTTTACTACCATAAGTATCATTTCTCAAACTGCTATTTATTTTCACGCTGCTGATGTGGGTTGCATGTTTTGTGAATGTTCTAGCAAGTTTAGAAAACTCAAACCAACTGGATTGTGCTCCCTTCCCTTTGGTGTACTCTATAAGGAATGTTTTAAGCTGAAACATTTGAAAATTGCTCTCTCAAGTGTTGCTCTGAAGCCGGTTTCTATCGGAAGATAATTTCCGATAAGCTATTTTTTACTCTTTTTATTTGGAAATAGTCTATCAGAAGTTATCGCTTCCGATAAGCTATCTTCCCAGGCTTTTGCATTCGGAACAGTATTTTTGCGAAGTTTCAAATGTTTCTTCATAAAATCTCATTATCATTTAATAGCTTGTAAAAGATAATAAAAATTCCACGAGCAGGATTCAACATTTGTACGCTCTGACTTTTTATCATTAGTTATAAGTTAAGGAAAAGGTAATTCCATCGTAAATTATAAAGACAAAAGCTGTTGGATTGGAAGCAACTTCCGGGAAGTTCCTCAAAAAGCTACTATTATAAGGACAGTGTTCCCTACGCTTCAGTCTGCAAATGAAAACAATTATAAAAGACTGCTCCAAGTCCTAACAATAACCATTTTCTTAGATTGCACCTTTACTTATATCTATCTTTGTTGTTCAATTTTTATGTGCAAATGATATTAGATTAATTAATATTAATTATAATAATTTATAAAGTTTGAGGTGAGTCCAAAACTTCCTTGTTTTTTTTTAGTGAGAGCTCATTTATCTCGACATCTAAAATAAATGAATTACGTTGTGTTGATATATGTCTACAAAATTAGCCTAGTAGAAAGTCACACCTTAATTATTTTAACCATTTGGCATATTATTTTTTGTCTTTTCTTAAGATATTATTTTAGATAAAATAATGTTACATAATTTTGTCTAAAATGGCCGGCGCTGTCGGACTCTGAAGATAAGTTTTCGTTTAAAGATTTAATAGTTCTAGTTGCATGCAATCATATAATAAAATGATTTTAATAATTCATTCTTTATTTTCCAGCTCTGATATAATTAATTCACGTTTTCTTTTGTTGTTGACAATCTCATTCATGTTTTTCTTTAGGGGAATCTCATTCATGTTTTTTGATATAAACTAGTGCACCGACTATTTTGATGGATAAGGTATCACCGCTCTATGCATTGCTTCTCTTATTTCTAACTTCAAACTCGCGTCATGGTTCATGAGGAGTACAAGTTTTCGACATTCTTAATTTTTTGGCAAGTGAACTACTATTTTTTAGACGTTAAACAACCAAAGTTAACAACCATGTTCAAGACTGTATAAAAATAGAGAAATGATATTTGTACAACCACTTTGTGACAACTTTCTCTTTGATACTTACATTATTCTTTTATTCTCTCTCTTCTTTTTTCTCTCCATTGTTTTTGACCAATGAAAAGAGAGAGAAAAGAAGTTGTTACAAAAGTTGTATCAAATGGTTGTTTAAATATCACTACTCATAAAAATATATCATTTATAACTGTTGATGTGATACAGAGAGAAAAGTAACTAAAAAAATTAAATAATGTATGTATTTTACCTACTTCGTTACCATATATTTTAAAAATTAACATATAAACTAAAAAAATTGAAACAACTATGCTCAAATTTAACGAGCAATATAATAAAATGATTGAGCTCAGATGTTTAAGACTCCATTTAATAACGAATTGTGGTCAAATTTTGGATTATCAAGACTCTTTTTATTGAAATTTATGGGTTAACTAAATTCAATTTTTTTCCATGGGAATTGATGGTTTAAAAAGAAAATTAACAAACAATATTTGAAAATAATAAATAAAAAGCTATATATATAATAATCACTCATCGCACTAGGAGAATAAAATAAGAAGTCATATATGTGCAGAACAAAAGGACAAAAGAACTCAAATAAATATAAACTTCATTTTTCTTAAATATACCGTATAAACTAATAAAAAAACTTAGTTATATACTAAGAAGAGTCCATTAGATTAAATTAAATTTTGTAAATCCTTAATAAGAGTCTATCTTAATTTTTTTTGTGTAAATGGTAGCTAAGAGACACAAATTATCATAGTTTAATTCAATTAATTTCTTTATATAAAAAAAGACAGTTAAATTTGTATGACATGGTTTGTCTTTGTCCCTTTTGAGTGTTGTGTGACCCCTAACTAACGGTTTGCAGATTATCTTATCTATCTATTGTCTCTCTCCCAGTCCCAGCACAACATTGATAGCAGGCCTTGTTGACCTTGAAATGAAAGGTCCAAAATCCACCAAGTCTTCCTCCATTTAAAGGTTTAAAGACTCGTATGTCTAACTTTTAACCGCTTGAAGGGTTTGAAAGAGCACAATTCTGAACTGTCAACTGGGTCGTTTATTCTGGTATTGCTTGCTTGCTGAGTCACATGTTCATATTATTATTTTTTTGACCAAAGTAACAATTTTCATATTAAATTCCACAATATGCGTTGAAAGTCCAAACCATTCAATTCAAATTTAACACATACCATAAATCCTTTGCCGCTTAGTTATTGATCACATATTTTCTCCGTCTAAGGATCAACGAGTTTATGATACCTTCATTATTATGTGACTGTTTCTTTTAGCTGGCCCATTTCATTAAATCTTCTTCAAAATCGGTCCACATTAAAATTAAAATTAAAAAGACATGCTCACCTCAACTACAAAAAATCGACAAGACACCATTTTATCCTCAATATTTTGTTCTTGACTCTTGAGTTGTAACTATCAATTTTATTTCTTCCCTTTTCAATAAGATTTTCATATTTGTTTCTGTTACTGTTACAGATAATAACTGAATTATTAGGCCTAACGGTGCCGAAAATATATAGCTCTTTGTATATCTTGATTTTGGCTTAGTAAAAAGATAAACAGTTACACAATCTTTATTTCTAGATCACATATAGTTGGAAGAAATTAGCCTTCCATTTTCAATCTTCACGAAAAAACTTTGTTTGTCACAAGAAAGTTGTCATGGAAAGCTTGTGATTTTTCATCTGCTGAACCAATTCTGTCACATTAAAGTTTGTTTTCTTAACTTCTGATAAATCAGTTTTTGGTGTCCATTACTTAGAATTTAGAAACAGAGGAAAAAGTAGAGATACAGTTTCTTGTTTTTCCTTGAATTGTTACTCTCAAAGTAGATTTTTGAGATGAATCATTCTGGAGCTGAAAGTGATCATAAAATAACATCAGTTGAAGTTATCAAGGACAAAAATGGAATAGAACAAGTTGTTCTTCGAAACGTTCGAGGAGCTTCAGCAACGGTTACATTTTCTTAACTCTTTCAATTTCAATTTCAACTATCTCATCTACCCTTTTGAATTTGATTGATGCTAGCGTTGTGTGTGTGATTTTTTCAGGTTAGCTTGCATGGAGGGCAAGTTCTTTCATGGAAAACAGAACGTGGTGAAGAGTTATTGTTCACTAGTACCAAGGTAAATGAGGTTTTTTCATGCCAGATATTTCCTATGTAACACCGACACTTCGGATTAAAGGCATGTTCGGTCACTTTTATTATTGGTATTGTGTCAATATCTGTTGTGTGCAAGTGTGAGTTATATGCCCCACATCGGATAGAAAAGTAAAGGTTGAACACCTTTATAAGTGAGAGGACCCATAAACCCATTGCCTTAAGGTTTTGGGTAAGAGTGTGGTGTCTCTCTTGCTTATGCGGTTGCTCTAGCCTCGATGTGGACGGTCCCAAGCTCCCCTGTTGACCCAACAATATCGGTGTCGTGTCTGATATATTTGATAGTGATTCATAGGTCATTTCTCAACAATATTAGCAATTAACCTTAATTTTGTTTGTAAAATGTAACAAATTTTTAAGACATTTTTCTCTCTTTCCAATTAGGCCGTCTATACTCCTCCAAAACCAGTACGAGGAGGAATTCCAATCTGTTTTCCACAGGTAATTTTAGATTTTAGATAGTAGTACTATTTATTTAACACCTGAATTACACAAATGTATATAGATAGATAGATAACAAGGTTGGTTGGTTTGATTTTTTAGTTTGGAAACCGTGGAACGCTAGAGCAACATGGATTTGCAAGGAATAAGATATGGGTTATTGATCAAAATCCTCCACCACTTCCCACCGATTCCAATGGAAAAGCTTGCATCGACTTGCTGCTCAAACCATCTGAAGACGATATGAAGATATGGCCACATAGGTGCGACGCGCTTTATCTTCCATACTATACTAACATCACAACTAGCATTTTACTTTTGAATTTGATGGCCTGAGAAGAATAACTGAGATAAATTGAGAGGCTAAATATACATAACTATTAAAGGACTAGTGACCTGAAAATCCTTACAAAGAAAAATGAATCACATCCAAGAAAGTAGAAATCCCAAAAGCATGTAGCTAGATACCTCAGTTCTTGTATAGTAACATGTATATTTCATGTATCTTGAGAATTATGATTGTTGGATGACAATATTTTATGTACTAAATTATTTATTCAGCTTCGAGTTTCGCCTAAGGGTCTGTTTGACAGCAGACGGCCGTCTGAATATGATATCTCGCATCCGGAATGTCAATGGCAAGCCTTTCAGTTTCTCCTTTGCATTTCATACATATTTCTCCATATCTGATATCAGGTTTGTATGCTATTCCAACACTTTCAAGATAAGATCACGATCAATTATTTTATCAAGGAATCAATCTGTTCTGAAAGATTAATTTCTTTTCACAAGTCCTTTTGTTCGTTTTTAAATTTTATAAAGTTGCAAAAATTTGAACTAGCATATAAGTTCTTATGTTAACCTTGACTTTTGCCGATTATTGACAGTGAAGTGAGGGTAGAAGGGTTGGAGACTCTTGACTATCTGGATAACCTATACCAGAAGGAACGCTTCACAGAACAAGGAGATGCTTTAACATTTGAATCTGAGGTGAGGAAATTGATGATTTTAATTCAAGCCCATCCTTATATTTACCAAGTCTGCAAACCTTGAAATTTTACCAACATGCTAATGTCTTATTTGTGTTAGGTGGATCGAGTTTATCTTGATTCTAGCAGTATGGTAGCCGTTCTAGATCATGAGAGGAAGCGAACATTTGTGATACGAAAGGAAGGTCTTCCAGATGTTGGTATGTGTCTTTCATTCTAAACAAATGACATTTCCTGACTCAAAATCTAAGTACTATAATTGGGAAAACTTATATTATTTCATTATACAAACATGAAAGATAACTAAAACTAACCATCCATGTCAATTTTGACATTGAATAGTTGTTTGGAATCCCTGGGAGAAAAAATCAAAGTCAATAGTGGATTTTGGGGATGAAGAGTACAAGCAAATGCTCTGCGTGGATGGTGCAGCAGTTGGAAAGCCGATAACCTTAAAACCGGGAGAAGAATGGACCGGTCGCTTGGAGCTCTCTGTTGTTCCTTCTACATGACTTCAATGTGCAGTTTGAAAGAAAATACTAACATAAATAAACCATCAAGCATTGGTCATTGTTTTAGCAAATAAACCATCAAGCATTGGTTATTGTTTTAGCAAATCTTTTGAAGCCTAAAAATCATGAGCAATATCAATAAGAAGAGGAGCATGTGTTGTTGTTCAAGATCAACCACTTTTCAAGTATATACACATATTAGTGATGTATATGAGGTTAACTTAGGAAATATTATGACTATGAAGATTTTTTTTCTTTCTCTTTATGCATGCTTTGCATTTAATGTAAACATCCAAGTCATGTGGATGAAATTGTTGTAGTTAACTTTAAAAAAGGAAAAAAAAGAATGATTTGACAGGAGCCCAACTCCTACATATACTCCTTTGTCTTGTTTTCTCATTCTCCATTCATGGATTATTGATTAACCTATATGAACCAATTATCATCAAGAGCTACGTACAATGGTAGGAATTTTATTTGGTCATGGTTAACTTGTCAAATTTATTCAACAATGCACAGGATTTGTTCCGGAAGCTCCTCTTGCCTTTCATAAACTATTAGAAATATGAGGCTAAAATTATGAAACCAAATGATTTAGATAAATAAGTTTCTTCTAAGTAATCTATGAGCTAAATAAAGAAAATTGAAAAACTTATCGTGACTTACAATACAAATAAAAAGAAGAGAAGAGTTTTTAATTAAACAAAAAACAAATTAGGTCTGACGGGTCAACCTGCCCCATGATCGCACTATTTTAAACGTGTAAGGCAAGGCGAACCAACAAGTAGTAACATATTCAAAATAGAATCTAGTCCATGATATAAAATAGCTAAAACTAAAATTTTATGTAAAAAAAGAACATTTCTAGTGCTTACACGCTTCTAGGGTCTTGATAGCCGGGACACTAGTTAAGGAAAAAAAAAGAAAGTTTTTAATTAAAATGAACACTTTTTTTTTTATACTTTATAAGTGTTTGACTACTTTTTTTTATACTATATTTGCTTCTTTAACTATTGCATCGAACACTAGTTATTGTATGTTTGATTCCATTTCAAAAGGGTCCAAAATTGATTCTGGAGGTGTAGAATTGATTTTGACATATCTGGTTGCTGTCAAGTAGAATTGATTCTACTTGAAGCTATGATCTGTAGTTTTTGATTCTAGAATTGATTTTCACTCACTAATTTATTGTTCAACTCACTTTTACAAAAATATATCCAAACACAAATCGCTTTTAGTCAGAATCAGTTTTAACCAAAATCATTTCTACAGAATCAATTCTAAGTCAACTAAGTGCAACCCCAAAATCAATTCTACCCATCATATAACCAAACACACGCTTAACATTTTCTAGTCTAAAATCAGTAAAGTAAAATGACTTATAATAAAGTACGAACAAAAATAGTAGTGCAATCATTTTGTTTTAAGTCAATTAATGATGAATGAACGGTTCTCCTATCACTGTCACAGGTAAACAGTTAAATTTGACTCTCTCATTTCATTTCACTCATCACATGGCATTGTACTGTCACTCACTCACATTTCATACACCACCGTTGAGGTAATGAATGAACGGTTAAAAACTCGTGTTTTCACCTCCAATAATCTCCAACCCAACCTAGCTAACACTATTATTCTATTCACTGTTACACTTACCTTAGCATTGGATCCCATTTTTCACCTATCACCATGATTTCACATTAATCATAATGTACGTTTTCCCCTACCTTCCTTCATTTCATTTTCATAATCATAACGCTTATTACCATTATTAGTTCCCTACTTTATGGAGTAGTAGATAGATTACACTACATTCTTTGGTCAGATCTACATTAAATAAGTTAGGAAAAACATTAATAACTTACCACCTGATAGCAACTACAACATCATGCTTTTTTCACCTTAAATAACACACACTTTTTTCGTTGACATTGTGCCACAACTTTCTCATTTTCAATTTTTCATCTTTTCTTTTTCTCCATTAGGTAAGTTCGTGTCTTTTTGTTTTTTGTTTTTAACAGTTTCAAACACTAATCTTGTTTCTTTGTGTTTGCTGTAGCAGAACCTGTTGAAGACAAAAATGGGTTATTTTGTTCCAAACATTTTTCTGTTTTCAGTTTACTTGATTGGTTCGTTAGTATATCTAGGAAATGCTGAACCTGTTGAAGACAAAAATGCATTGTTAGAGTTTGTTCAAAAATTACCACCTTTTAAGCCTTTGAATTGGAATGTTAATTCTTCAATTTGTACTAGTTGGAATGGTGTAACTTGTAGTGAAGATAGGTCACAAATCATCGCGATTCGATTACCGGGGTTTGGATTTAATGGTAGAATTCCTGCTAATACAATTAGTAAAATCAAAGGGTTGCAAAAATTGAGCCTTAGATCCAACAATATCATAGGTCCATTGCCAGATTTTGCTGTTTGGAAGAATTTATCTGTTGTTAATTTGTCTAATAACCGTTTCATTGGTGAAATTCCTTTATCTCTGTCCAATTTGAGTCACCTTACTTATTTGAATCTCGCAAACAATGCGCTTTCAGGTGAAGTTCCTGATATAAACTTGCCATTGTTGAAACAATTGAATTTGTCTAACAACAATTTACAAGGTGTTGTTCCTGTTTCTCTTCAAAGGTTTCCTAAGTCAGCATTTATTGGAAACAATGTTTCTATTGGTACATTGTCTCCAGTAACTCTACCGTGTTCGAAACATTGTTCTAAATCTGAGAAACATGGAAGGATTAGTGGAACAGTAATGTTGGGAATTATTGTTGTTGGTAGTTTTTTATGCCTTGCAGCATTCATTGTTTTTATCTTTGTGTTGTGTTCTAAAAAGAAGGATGGAGATGTTTTTGTTGGCAAGTTGGAGAAAGGAGGAAAAATGTCTCCTGAAAAAGTGGTCTCAAGAAACCAAGATGCAAACAATAAACTTTTTTTCTTTGAGGGATGTAACTATGCTTTTGATTTGGAGGATTTATTAAGGGCTTCTGCTGAGGTACTTGGTAAAGGAACATTTGGTGCTGCGTACAAGGCGGTACTCGAGGATGCAACCACAGTTGTTGTGAAGAGGTTAAAGGAGGTAGCTGTTGGGAAGAAGGATTTTGAGCAACACATGGATATTGTTGGAAGTCTTAAACATGAGAATGTGGTTGAGCTAAAGGCATATTACTATTCCAAAGATGAGAAACTGGTCGTCTATGACTATTTCAGTCAGGGTAGCATCTCTGCTTTGTTGCATGGTATGAGGCATACATTTGATCTTGTTTTTCCTTTCAAATTGCTCTTAAAATTATTATTGATACTCAATTGTTTAAAATCTTAGGTTTTATTTTTTGTGCATTGATGTCGTTTGTTGCTTCTTGACTTTGACTGTATCATCAGATATGAGGAAATTGAGTAGATAGTATAAGATTAGGATTTTGGAATTTAGTTGTTAGGCTATCTTGCAAGTTCCTATGCGAAAAACATATTTTGTTTCTCTCTGGAGGGCTGATCATTTTCTATTAGTAAAATATATTTTGTTTCTCTCTGTGAAGAGTATTAATGCATTGCAAGCATGTTGGAAACTCATGCCTAGAGGATGATGCGGCAAGATCAAATTAACGAAATGATTACTTAATCGGAAACAATCTGTCTTGAATATTTTACTTTAGTGTACTACTACACATCTTACAACTATATTATCCTTCTATGCATAAACCTTATTGCTTTTTGAAAATTTCAGGTAAAAGAGGAGAGGACAGGGTGGCTTTAGATTGGAATACTCGGATCAAACTAGCTTTAGGTGCTGCACGAGGCCTTGCTCGTATCCATTCCGAAAATGGTGGAAAACTTGTACATGGCAATGTCAAATCCTCAAATATCTTTCTTAACACTAAGCAATACGGATGTGTATCTGATCTTGGCTTGGCAACCATAATGAGCTCAGTCGTCCAGCCCATCTCACGAGCATCCGGATACCGAGCACCAGAAGTTACAGACACCAGGAAAGCTACACAGCCTTCAGATGTTTATAGCTTTGGTGTGGTGTTACTAGAGCTTTTAACCGGTAAATCACCTATTCACACAACTAGAGGGGATGAGATTGTCCACCTTGTGAGATGGGTTCATTCAGTCGTGAGAGAGGAGTGGACAGCTGAAGTATTTGACTTAGAGCTTATGCGATGTCCTAATATAGAAGAAGAGATGGTAGAGATGTTACAGATAGCCATGTCATGTGTTGCAAGGATGCCTGATCAAAGACCTATGATGTCAGAAATTGTAAAGATGATAGAAAATGTAAGGCAGCTTGATATAGAGAATCGGCCATCATCTGAGAACCAAGCTGAAAGTGCAGCACAGCACCAACTCTCTCAACCTGAAAGTCCACCCCCTACCCAAGAAGGAGGTTATTTATAGAAAGCTGCTTCATTTTAGTGTATCTGAAAATGCTGTTCTCCAAATATTGAACAAAGGGCAATTTTTTTTTCTTATGAAAATGCTCTTCTCCATATATTTTTGGTATCTGAAATAATGTCATAGATATTCTTAGTTTGATCAATATTATGTTTTCTGTTTCATATTTTCAGAAGCTCCCCTAAATTTCTGCAATCACAATGACATTAAAATGACTTAAAAATAACAATGTATGCTACCTCCTCTCATGTGTGTTTTAGGGGGAAAACTAAAACAGTCAATGAGTCGAAGCAGTAACTGTTTTAAGTTCACAAGGGAAAGTGAGCAATTGCTAGAGTTATGCTGTTCTCTCAAATGAAACTCATGGCTAACACGACCCTTAGAAGTTAGAACAGTCCTTTGCTTTGCCCTTTTAAAGTGGCAAACATTTTTAAACAATTCTTGAGAACAATCTTTTTTGTAATCCTTGTGTATGCCTCTTATACTCTAATATGTTTCGAAGTTGAAATTTTATCATAATTGTTTAGATTACAGATTCTGGAATTTTCCTGTGGTTTTGACTTGAAATATTACATTGTATGTGTTCCGGCTTGGAACAAGTAACCTCAGCTCAAAGATCAAACACCGGCCCATTCTATGAAGACATGACACAAATCCTGACCAAGAATAGTCTGTTTGATCAATAGCGCCGGATGTTGCGCAGCACAACGCTCCAAGTGGTTAACTGCTTAAGTTTTCCCACCAAAATGCTCGACCGGTGTGCCTGTATATAGCAGTTTGCATTAGAGCCAAAGTACATTTGTCATTTTTATATGCTTTATTTTCGTTAAGATTGATCGCTAACTAAGACATTGGAGTACTTGCAAATAACACCATTGTGCGCTCCACCACGGTTGCGGTAGTTCCACCGGGAATCCTTGCTGCATTCACCCACTCTCCGCCATATGAAACGTTACTCGGTTTAGTATATACGAGTCATTACTAATTGGCACTTGGCAGGCTGTTTTGAGGACAAACTTGTTCCGTACCGTCTACAATGGAGTCCTTCCCCTATCAAGAGCAATTGCTGCATTTTGCGTCAAAATATTTAAGGACCACGACAACCAGCGTTTGATTGCATTTTGCTATGTCTGACATTAAATGGCCTTATTTCAAGAAGATAACCAACACTAAAAATGCATACAAGAGTGTTAGGATAGGAAACTAAGACCATCTACAATTGGGTCCTTCCCCTGTTTAGAGAGAAAATGATAAGTTGAATTCGTTTATGAAAATTAGAGATGTCCATTTATAACTACTAAAAAATATATCTTTTCTTTTTGCTTTTACATCTAGCTATAATATTTCTTTAGAGATATGGTTGAACCCAACAAAAAGAAGAATAAAATAAGAGAAATAAATATTAAATTTTGTAATTAATAGAGCGAAATTGTTGGTTACAAGTGTTAGGGCCGTTCCTATGAAATAGGAGGCTCGACTCTCTATTTAAAATAGGACCCCGGTAAAATAAAAATGCAATTTTTTTGTGTAGCTAAGTTTCATTACAAAAAATCTGAATCAGAAGAACTTCTAAACATGAATGGAAATTAAAAAAATTAAGTGAAAGAGATGTAAAATTTACCTGATAGTGTCGTTTGGATTTGTCACTCCTCCATTGTGGGAAAGGAGAAAATGAATGGTTTATGCAAAAAAGAAATGATTTAGTGATTCTTTCAATGAAATAGCTTTTCAAATTGACCGATTAAGTGATTATACAAATTAGGGGTGGTTTGATAGCACCAAATTTATGTCCAGAAAGGAGAACTAGAGTCTAGAAAAATCTTCAACGTGTACTAAAGAAAGAAAAGGAAGTAACATATATATTTTTTATTTAAGTAGAGGTGGGTATTATACTTAAATTTATTTTTTGAGGCCCATAACATTTGGAGGTCCGGCTTGGTTGAGCACCTTGCACTCTCTCCCAAGGTCTGGCCCAGACAAGTGTGCATATTGCCTTTTTTTTTTTTTTTACTAATATAACCAACTAGCAACTAGTTATAACTAACTAGTAATTACCCTGATAAATATCAAACTAATTCTTAGGATCCAAGTATATCTAACTGACCCTGCAACTTGGAAGTGCAGACTAATATTTCCAATTTTTAATGAACAATACAATCCAATAAAAGAAAATACAATACAAGTAATTGATGAAAACTATCCAAAAAAAAAACGTAATTACATCGGTTAATAAAAATAAGTTGATAAAAAAGCGATAACGAACGAAGTGTATAACTCTTGGAATTTTATGACATACTTTTGATCCTCTTTGAATTTTTGTCGTCTCCACGACTCTCACTCAAATAGAATCAATAATCTCAATCTTGAACCATCAAATACCAAATTTTGCTAAAAAATATATAATCACCATTGGGTAGAAGCACAAGAAAAATTAAAAATATTTAACTACCATAAAACAGAAGCATGTAAAGAAAAATGTTTAACTTCCATAGAGAAGAAAAATCTAGGAAGCATACTATAAATCTCAACTATTTCAATCTTAACATTGGCCAACCAACTCCAAAAGCTTGAGTGGTACAGTTTCATTACCATCCATAAAACTAATATTAGCCTCAATAAAAACAGCTTCACAAGAATCACAACATCAAATTTTGAATCCAATAAAACCAAATCTTGAGTATACAAACTTAGAAGATTCTCAAAGCAAAACAATTCTTGTGCTCCTTGTTGGAACTTAATTGATGATGGCACATACACACACTTAGATAATTACTCAATACTCATTGAGAAAGGGAGAGAGAAGAATTAAAATAAGCTTTATATTATTGAATTGATTGTTACTATTCATGGTTTATAGAAAATATATACCAATGCATATATTTATACCAGTGTTAAGTCTAATACACACCAGGACACAAATCTAACTAACGAACATGTGTAACTACCTTCAACAACCGCTAACTAATTAAACTAACAATACTATTAACACAAATATGAGTGGAGAATAATCTCAACAACGAACAGATTTAAGGTCACTAAAATAAAGATTGCACCCCTAGCAACAACAAGATAAACCATTCACCAATAGTTGCAAAAGCAAATGCAGCAGCGTAGGCTTGGTTGAAACATAAATCATCAAGATTAATGGAAAGCAAATGCTTCCTTGTTCTTATTCATGATGAAAAGATATATTAGGTTAACATGAAGAGAAGTTAACAAATTGAAAGAAAATCTTTCGGTACTAACTAATGTGATTGTGTATGAAAAGATGAACAATCTCCGACTATTGAGTAAACAAAATGAAAAGTCGATAGCGATGGAATGAGAATCATCATCTCTTCTTCATTGTGAATGTCATGACTCTAATACCATCTTGAGAAACACGGTTAGGTCAAACAAAAAGAAGAAAAAACCAAGCGAAATATTGAATTTTGAAATTGATCGAATGAAATTGATTATTACAACTGTGTAGAAAACACTTTATTTCTATAAAATTATATAAATGGTAAAGGAGATTTTGGGCTGAGTTTCACTGTTCGAACAAAAAATATTATACTGTTAGTGTTATTGAAAATATAAGAATTTTTATTATATTTGTTATATTATTGATAAATATAGTTTGTTACAATTTAAAAGTCACGAACACTTATATCTATAATTCTAATCAAAATCAAAATTTTATAAAAAATATTATTTATAATATACACATATTAGCGCAATAGAAATACAGACACACTAACACAAGATTGTTCGTCGTGACATTTATGTAATAATAATTCTTAAGTAAGTAATATAACCTACTCACAACTAATTATAGCTAACTTCCCTAAAAAAAACTAACTATAGCTAACTATTAACTACATTAAACCATATATATAGATGTTGTACAAGATCCAATAATGTGTTGAAGAGGCTCGCCATGTAGAATGAAATATAATTTTGAGTTCTATCTCTAAATATAAAACAGCCTTGATAAATTCTTTTTTTTTGTGGTATAGCCTTGATAAATTCTTTAATAATGTTTTATAACAGATTTTTCAAATTTCCAACTATATCAATTACTAGTTTCGTGCAGAGCCAAAAGTGCTTATCATGCCTCTAAAAAAAGTGCTTATTATGTGGTGCCATTTGATGCGGTTTCAGCTCCAACTGGGGCTGCTAGTACCATAGCAGAGGGTGCAGCAATGGTCCTGCTGAAATTTATTAACCTCGCTAATGGACAACCTATGCCGCTCCATTCACTTCCTATACCACATGTTCCTACTCTTACCCCAAGGACCAAAAGTGTTAAGACTTTGATAAACCTCCTAACTTAATTTAAGTGGATTGATCTGACACTAATCACTTAAGGCTGAATATTTAAATGAATTTTATATCAATATTCTATATTTAATATGTTTATAAGTACACGATTGAAGGAGAAATGCTTTCTTATTCTTTTGAAGCATTTAGTAGGTTGTCTTTTCCCTTCCAATATAAAAACATCTCGATATCATGAATGCATTGCTGGATCTTCTTACTATGGTTCATGGGTTCCCTTATAATCTCTTCTTTCTATGTGAAAATCCCAACATTTTCTATGTACATACGCCGTACGCATCTTAATTTGTGAAAGATTCACGATATTATGTTTTCGGTCGTATAGTAACTGCAAACACATCTATAAGTGTCTCATTTATTTATTAGTCATTTTAGCTTCAAATTTCTTTTTAGATTAATTTAGTGCTTGAATGTGGTCTTCGTTAGTTAATTTATGTTTTCGATTAAGTTTGAAAGATGAAATTGACAAAAATCGCACAAACGACCATTTTGATATTTCGATGTGTAACTCTTGTCACATTGATCTCTGATTGTATCATAATTGCAAACACATCTTCAAATATCTTATTTATTAGTCATTTTAATATTCAAATATGTTTCTAGGTAATCAGTTTAGTATTCGAATATGATATTTGTTGGTCAATTTTATCCATAAAAGAAATAGGTATTAGAGATGTATTTGCAATTTTGTTATATTGAAATACCAAAGTGACGAGTTGCACTTCCATAGAGCAAAATGGTGGTTTGTCCTTCAAAAATCATGTCAATTTGTCTCTATTTTAGAAGAATTTTCATGTAGTTTTTTTTATGTTGAACTTAGACGGATTCTTTAACAAAATAAAAATGTTAATTGTGTATAGCTCAATTGATAGCTGCAAAAACGTTCACAAGTGTAATCACAAACTTACTTGAAAAGAAATGCAAATTTCCCTTAAGTTTCAATTTTCCCCATAATCTTAGGTCTGATGCTTGGTCCAAATCCTATAGATAACACCAATTTGTTTAGAAGCTTTGTTTTACCCCAAGTCATTTGGAAAATACGCATTTTAAGAGTAATTTTCTTTGTCATGTGTGTATTCAAACAAAAATATAGTATATTTCCAAATTAAAAAAAATATAGTATATTTCGTTCAATAAAATTTTAAAAATCATGTGGTTTTTTAATATGTGGGGTGAAAAATTGCTCTTCTTTCTACGTAGGCTTAACCACAGTCCACATGGCAGTTGCCTTGGGCCTCTTATTCATGTCATTGTTAGAAACAAGTTTTAGAAAATTGCTTTTCTAACATCAAGAAGTTCCTAATAATACAGAAAAATTTAAAATGCCTTCAGCGGTAGTTAACTATAGCTGGCTTTGCTGCATTTAAGTGCAGTTCCTGGAAGAGAATTAATTGTGATTTTACGTGTTTTGGTCGAAAAATCAAAATATATCGAAGCTTATTTTGAATTCTACGAAACTTTATTGACCCTTTATATGTCTTTTTATAGAGTTGTCTGCAAAAAAACCAGCTCAAAATTCAATTTCTAGGTCGACGTTTTGAAGTTTTGGTTTCTTGAGTTTTTGACGCATTAAAAATTCATATTTAATTCATCTGATGTCGGAAAATTCTAATTTTTTGTGGAAAATATTTTTTTTATATCCTTAACATGTGTGCAAAAAATGATGAAAAAAATCAACCTCTATATAAGTTTTCCGGACGCGCAGTTGGAAAAATATTGCGATTTTACATGATTAAGTAAAAAATTTAAAATAAATTAAGGCTTAGTTGAAATACTACGTAAATTTTTAGATCCTCTATATGTATTTTTATAGAGGTGTCTGCAAAAAAACAACTCAAAATTCAATTTTTAGGTTGATGTTTTGGTGTCTTGAGTTTTAGACGCGTTAAAAATTCATATTTAATCCGTCCCTTGTCGAAAAATTCAAATTTTTTGTGGAGATGTTATTATTTTGTCCTAAACATGAATGCAAAAAATCATGAAAAAATTCAAGCTCTTGGAAATTTTTCCGGACTCGCACTTGGAAAAAAATTGCTATTTTGCACGGTTCTGTCGAAAAATCAAAATAAATCGAGATTTAGTTGGAATGCTACGAAACTTTACAGACACCTCTATAAAAATACATATAGAGGATGTGCAAAGTTTTGTAGCATTCTGAATAAGTCTTGATTTTTTTTATTTTTTCAACGAAACGCGCAAAATTGCAATTGATGCTCTGCCAGGAACCGGACTTAAGTGCAGATGAGCCAACGGTAGTTAATGCAGCTGGGAGCCAACGGTAGTTAACCGCAGCCGGAGGCAATTCTGGAATTTCCATGTGTTTTTAGAAACTTATTGAAGTCAAAAAAACAATTTTCAAAGTTTTATTTTTGTGGTAGCAATGAAGTTTATTTTTAGACTACAAATAAATACTCCTTTCGGTCATATTTACATGAGAAAGTTGGGTAAACAAAAGTTGATGTATCTGGACTGAATTTCTAACTAGATACATCAACTTTTGTTGACCAAACTTTCTCTTATAAATAGGATCGGATGAAGTATGTTAAAAAAATCTAGTGTATTGTTGGAATACAGTAATGCACGAGGATTTTCTGAAGGCCCCCTCAAATTTGTTGAAAAAAATCTTAAATCATCGGATCGCAACTCTTGATCGTACAAACCCTATCATAACATAACTCTCGATCATTTTTTTTCTTTCTTTCTTTTTATTAATGTAATTGTTGATCGACTTATTTTAAGGCTCGAGCAATTCAAGTGGCGTATATAGAGCCGTATCCATAATGCCCACTTAGCTAGATTATGGATTTTTCACACATTGGTTCTTGCCAATTTTACAAAAACATTTTTCTTACAAATATGTTCATTTCATTGGGAGATAGTGGAGGTATATATTGGTTGTTGTACAAAAAAAAACTTGGAATCCTTGGCTGCATCTAAAGACAATATGATAGTGCAATCAATGATAACTTGGAACAAAGCACGTCTTGGCCACAGTGCTAATTGACTTCCATTCTAAAGAAACATATGAGTGCGGTTGATCTTCAAAAGGACAAGTACCAAAGCTTCTTCTGTATTTTGTGGCTCAAGGCACCATATTTTTGTATACAAATGCACCTAGAAGACGATGTTAATTGACTTGGTGTACATACTCACTATACTAACGGTAATACTAGTACTACTACTTGAATTTAAATATTAAAAATGTTACGTACTTCGATAATTGAAAACCTAAGGAACGTGTATGATACAGCAATTTGTCATTGATTGACAGGTTTAGAGATACGGTCATGTCGTATTCTTGGAAAAATTGTCCAGCTTAGCTTACTCACCTGTTGTGTTTGTTTCTAATTTTTGTCACATTTGTGTTCACACAACTATTGTCAGTGGGGAGTATCCAAGAAATATGAAACTATCAACAATTCGCGTTCAATCTGTCCCTTGTGCTAATCTTCACCAAAATTTTTCTTTTAAATTTAGTTTTTGCCGTAAGGTTTTGATGAAGAATGATGTTTTCAAATATTTTTAGAATTGATCTCTTCGCTAGATTAAGAATCCTTGAAGACCATAATAATGCACAAAATCCACCATTAAATCTTGCTTGACTATATTTATTTTCTAGAATAACTTTCTTGAAAATATAAGAATGTGAGTTTCAATCCTAAATACACAAGTTAAGAAGTTAAAAAAGGAATTAAAAGATAACTTTTGTATGGAAAACATAAAATAATAAACTTTTAATATATTGAATGCACAATTTTTTTAAAAAGAAAAGTTTCTATGTTTAGTTTCTAAACTTGTTCTTCAAGGATACAAGTTAACATTTCTCTTATAGTATTATCGGGAGTCTTTCTTTATAATAGGAACGATAATGAATAGTTACACATAAATTTATTTTAATCTTTATGAGAACATTTAGGCTTAATTGCACTTTTTCCCTTATCTTTTGCTAATTGTGCGATTTTGCACCCCCTCTATTTTTTGAGCGATTTTGCACCCATTTTTTTGCCCTCTTTCTGATCTTGCACCCCATCTTTGTGTTCAATTGCACTTTTGTCCCCTATCTTTTTGCTATTTGTGCGATTTTGCACCCCCTCTTCTTTTTTTTGAGCGATTTTGCACCCCATCTTTTGCCCATTTTCCCCTCTTTTAATGATGATTTTGAACAAAACACAATTGGCAAAAGATGAGGTGCA
>Ga0315915_1000882_pt1 | contig 33953 bp, 22 predicted proteins | sample MpolbnodulesMG_FD_207738 | JGI IMG/M metagenome (GOLD analysis project Ga0315915, IMG submission 207738) | Medicago polymorpha root nodule microbial communities from Los Angeles, California, United States - branched nodules | ecosystem: Host-associated > Plants > Roots > Nodule | place: USA...
TAAGTCAATCAGAGTCCATTAAGTCACTCTTATAACTTAATCTTTTTTTTTTGACTGAATCTTGTAACGTAATCTTAAATCAATGGTATGTAGTGCCCTTGATCTCCTAATGTTTATTTTCTCAATTTTTGGTCCTCTATTTTGGTATTTTTATTTTATGGGTTAAAGTAGGGTGGAACTCTTGTTTCCTCCCAATGTAATACAGAGGTTTTGTTCTGATTGAGTTTTAGATATTTTATTTATAAAATTGCATGATTTCATTTTTCACTAAAGTCAGCCAAATTAACTCTTCATATATGAACTTGACAGAGACTCATCATGTGTTCAGTGAAAGGAAGAGAGACTGGGGTTTCACATCTTTCATGCCTTTAGTTGAGCTTCATAATCATCGCCTGGGGTTTATTGTGAACGATAGTTGTATTGTTGGTGCTGAGGTTTATGTTCACAATTCAAGATATGAGAATGAAATGAATCGAACCAGCAACTTAATGGCTTCACTATTAACTAACTCCATAACATATGGTAGTCATATTAGTGGTGGATATATGGAAGTCCCAAGGCCTGAAGCCCAAGTCCCAAATCTGGAATCTCTTTCCGAATTTCCTATATTAGTTCGTACTGAGCCTACAAGAGACACTGACATGGAATTTTTCAAATACTCAATTGGTGAGCGTATGGATTTCATGGGTTTAGGGCAAGTGGAAACGTATTTTGTTCCACTACTAGAGGAAGCATGTTCTCAACATCCTTCACTTATTGAGTGTCAGCAGAGGAGAAGTCGCAGGTTTACTGAATGGGCTTTCACCGCTTTGGGCAGAGTTCTTTATTTCCTTAAGACTAGAAAGGCGAAAGACATGAACGAGCAAGCTTGCAAGGATCTTCAAATTTTATGGGAGGAACTTGAGATATTTGGATTTGATCTGGCTTGGCTAGAGCCTCATGTTCAATCTGCTTTAAGAATGAAAAGTTATGTGGAGAAAGCTGTGCAGATGGAGACGCTGAAGAAGAATGCGGTGGGTATAGCGTTGGAAATGGAGAGGCTTAAGACAAAATTGGTTACTCTTGAGGTAGAACTTAACATAGCAAGAGACTTGTTGATGGAAGAAGGCTTCAATGGGAGAGATTTGAATGTTGAACTAGGATATGGGATACCATAGACCTCTTTCTCTGCATTAACATGCATGTTTATATGGATGGATTTTTAATGTCTTGAATAAATTGTGACTGCTTGTCTATCTCTCTAATAATACAATGTTATTGCAGATTCATCTGTTGACAATTGAAGCCTATTTATTATATATATTCAACTATTGTTCAGGGTTCAATGAGTATGATATCTTTTGTTGTTGATCCATCTCAGCACAATATTTTTTGCTGTTTTCACATCATGAGTAATTTCTGCACACATGCTGTAAGATTGTAGCCTTAAAAATAAGTTAATAATGTGGGAAAACAGGATAACTTATTAGACCGTATATCGAAACCACTGTATTATTATCGACTCAAACTTTTCAAGAAGTCAGGTACTAATGGAGAAGTACTTGCATAATCAAGCAATCAATCTCCATCTTCTTACGGTACACATCACATGGCAATATCGCGACAGGAAAATATTTTAAGGCAGAGGAAAACCGAGGAAAATGATCATTGCGAATAATGCATTGCCATTTAGTGCATTTGTTCATTTCAACTACATTTTAAGTTGTGTGATAGCTCTTAACCCGATGCTGCGATCCTCCAATATTTTAGGATCCTATTGCGACTCAACATTAGCCACCTTTAAGAAACTTCATTTCGGTTCGCTATTTGTGCAAACAATTTATTTTGGTTAACATGTTACGGATGGGGAATATTCAACAACTTAACTGATGGCATATTACTCTTAAGTTAACCACACTTTTTTTATCCACAAGACTTAAACTTGAGAACAACTTAACTGATGCTACTATTTCTAAATGAGTTTTCTATCCTATGCAATACTCCATTGCATAGGTTATGACTACTACAAATGATAATATTTTTATTAAAACAATTATTTATTAACAAATTATGTACTGTATATTTAATATTAAGTGCGCAAATTTCCCCCTCAAAAAAATTAAGTGCACAAGTTTCGAGATAAATTTACTATTTTGACTTAAGCTACAGTATTGCAAGTTTGCACATGAAACATGCACCGTGGAAGACCATAAAGTCCATAACACAGATTCTATGTAGAGTAGTACTAGATTGAAGAAATTCATGAACTTGCTTGTGGCTCCAATTTAATGTAACTTTAAGAATGAAGAAATTCTATGCACTAGATTAAAGGGACTCACGAACTTCATTATAGTCACCAAAATAAAAAAATAAACGATATACAATTAATTAAATTAAAATGGCCAATAAATATGCAGTATAGGTAATTGTAATTTAATTGTAATGCAGTAATGTCACCGTTACTCAGCACAAAATCCTCTCTCTATATATAGCTGAGCAGGGCTGCAAGTACCTATATTGTAAGTTATATATTGATCCTATTCTTATGTGTGAAGGGTACGATGAGTTTTACTTATGTATTCTGTTCTTAATTGATACTGCTTTACATACTATGTATATTTGTGTTGATTTTAACTTTGCATTTTTTCCCAGTTGTTTCCAAAATGCTTTTTATGAAATCTCCAACCAAATTTGTTCTCTTATAAGATAATTTGTTTTGTGTGTGTGTGTGTTTAGTATAGCAGAGACGGTAGAAATGGAGCATGAACAATCTAGTGTTGAGAAATTTATATGGAAGGTTGAAAACTTTTCTCGCTTGAAAACCGACGAGGTTTGCTCTGAGCCTTTTGTTGCAGGCGGCTACCCATGGTATGCCATTTGAATGAATGGATTCTCACGAGTTAAAATTTATTGGATTTCCAAGTATGCACTCTTTTTACATGATTTAGTGTGTTTTATCTGCCATGGTTTTGCTTTAGGAAAATTTGTCTGTACCCAAAGGGGGATGGAGTAGACGGCTACTTATCAATTTACTTGGAGGCTGTGAAAACTGCTAATATGTCTGAGGAATGGAGCAGAGTTGCGAAATTCAAGTTGCTTGTACTCAATCAAGTCGATACCAACAAGACAATTACAGAAGGTTTTTTTCTTTCTCCTTCTCATTGTAAACTTAACTCTACCTTTTTTAAGTAGATACCTAAAAATCCACAAGATTTCTGTCAATGGTATGAATTAATTTTTGAAGAAATCTTACGGATTAAATCCACAAGATTTCTGTCAATGGTATGAATTAATTTTTGAAGAAATCTTACGGATTTTAGTACTTTATAGGTTTTAACATTGACAGAAATTTTATTTCTTAACGTAATTCCATTGTGGAGTTACTTTTATTCATTTCATACAAAACTAGTTTGACTCTTGATATATGAATTTGCCAGATTTCGGTGACTGTGAGTTCAATGCAAGTGAGAGTAGTTGGGGTTTTGATACTTTCATAAAGTTAGCCAAGCTTCGTCATCCTAAAAGAGGGTTTGTTGTGAAGGATGCCTGTATTGTTGGTGCTGAAGTTTATGTTTGTAAGTCAACACATGAGAAACGGTTAAATCAAGCAGCTAACGTAACTGTTTCCCTAACATTTGGAAATCCAACAAGCCATATGAAAAGGGAAGTCCCAAGGCCAAATCCTGTAGTTCAAGACCCAAATCTGGAAACTATTTCACCGGTTTCAACACTTGTTTGCGCTGAACCTACTAAACATACTGATACAGAGTTGTTCTCACCCTCAATTGAAGAGCTTACGGATTTCAGCAGGGTAGAACTACAGGAAATAAGATTTGTTGAGCACCCGTCAAAGAGAAGTTGCAGTTTTAATAATCTGGCTTTCTCCGCATTGGGGAGAGTTCTTTATTTCCTTAAGACTAGAAAAGTGAAAGACATGAATGACCAAGCTTGTGAGGATCTTCAAGTTTTATGGAAGGAACTCTAGAAATTTAGATTTGATCTCACTTGGCTAGAGCCCCATGTTCAATTTGCTTTAGGAGTGAAAAGTTATGTGGAAAAAGTTGTGCAAGTTGAAAAGCTGAAAGAGAATGTCGTAGCTCTTGAGCTGGAAACAGACAGGCTAAAGGCAAAATTGGTTGCTGCTGAGGTAAATATTGTCAAAGAAACAGACTTGCTGAAGGCAAAAGGATTTGAAGTGAGAGATTTGGATTCTGAATTGGGATGTTGGAGCTGGAAACCATAGAGATCGATAGCCAAATGTGGATTGATTTCAATAAACTCAAAAAGTGTTTTTTTTAAAAAGTATTTTATGAAAATGTGTTTTCTGATCTGGTTAACATACCATACCTTATTTCCTTTGGTAGTTTTTTGGTTTGAAAGTTTCACATTTCATATATCATGAGTCAAACTATGCTAGAGAAAATTTCACTTCCTTTTGAGCTGATAAAGTTGTAGGTATTCATGATGCCGATATCTTTCATTATGAATTTATCTTTTTGAAATTGAGAATGTTAATGAATGTTGTGAATGGTCAAACCATTTTCTTGTTTAAAAATGTACTAATACTCTGCATAGCTCATTAAATTTATATAACTAGTTCGTTTTATGACTGATACACTTGCAATTGGAGTGTAGTTTAGCTTCGTTGTATAATTTTCCCAATTTTCTTCCTCTCCCTTAGGGATATATTCATCTCCTGAAAATAGATCTATATAGCCAGGACCAACATAATCGACCGATAGAATGGGACATTACATTTACTTAACACATAAACACAATCAGTTAGATAACAGAGGAGGAAAATACACTCAATTCTTGAAAAACAAGGCAGTGATATGCTAAGGTGCATAATCATTTTTTTATAGGCTTTCTACACTTAACAATTAAGCAAATAAACCTTAGCTACTACGAAAAACAAAATGTTGGTGTTGCATAAAACAGGCAGTGCCTGCTACTTTGCTTTGGTCCAATAACACTTAATGATTATGAATAACACCATGTCAATAATGTCATGCTTCTATAATCTTGTAGCTATTACTTGATATAAGTTCCAACATTGCCTCATTTAAATCAGGAAATTGATTATTTCCATTGAAATTCTTTGAATTTTTCTCAATTGCATCTCTACCACAAACTCAATTTCTTTTTTTCTTTATAACTTGATATCTCTTTTTCTCTCTCATATTCAATGATTGAGATGAAACAAATTGAGAGAATTTCAATGTAGCAAATTCATTCCTCATAAATCAAGCTTCCAAATTTATCATTTTTAGTATCTTCTTCAACCTGTAAAACAATTACCCAATCTTCAAAGGCTTTGTAAAAATATCAACAAATGATTTGTAAAAAAATATCAATAAAATCTTTCTTGATGTATAGCATTGCTCTTTATTTCAGAGGCTTTGTAAAAAAAAGATTTCCTTTTTGTGTTGGGATTATGTGTATAGTTAATTTTGATTCTAATGTAAATAAATGGTCTTCTTGATTATACGTAAGTTGTATTTCACTATGTCAATGAATTTATTCTTGCACTAAATGTTTTTCCGACTATAAATTTTGAAATTGAACTTTTCATTTAGAAATTGCAAGACATGGACTTTATTTAAAGAACATAAAATAAATTGATTTGTACGCGAGGCTAGGTTTACTAAGGGTGTTCGCGGTGCGATTTGATTTGGTTTGGTTTTGAGGCTAAAAATTATCCGAACCGCAAGATAAAAAAATATGCAGTTTGGTTTGGCTGGTGCGGTTTTTTTAGACAATATTTTTTTTTTGTTTCCAACGTTAAAATCAAATTAAAAAGCTAAAACACAATATATTTCAACAATGTTTTAAATTTCACCCAACATTACAATTTTATTTTCATCCAACAATGTTCCCAACTAAGTAGACCAAATTAAACATGGGCAAAAAGTAATTCAATTTCGTTAGAAATACAAAAGACTAAATTTTTTTCGTTCCCCAAGAGTTCAAGTAACACATAAATACATTTTTGAAAGAAAAAACAAAGAATAAAATTAACAAGAGAAAAAATATGTCATTTTATTAAAGTTTTCATTGAATTTCTAGGAGTATTGGTCTAGGTGATATATATTTAATTAGTGTTTTTCTTATATTGCGGTTAGATCTGGTTTGGTTCGGTTGATAAAATCAAAACCGCAAATCAAACCAAACCATGCGGTTGAGTAAAAAAACTGATTCGAATACATCCGAACCAAATACAGTTTTTTGTGGTTTCAGTTTGGATTGCTTCAGTTTGCGGTTTTTCTATTGGATTTGTTCGGTTTTAAACACCCCTAAAGTTTACCATAAAAAATCACTATCAGAGCGCAGTGCTATTTTATCGGTTAAATGAGTGGCACGTTAGAAGTTAAAAGATGAAATAGATTTTGTTATCTGCCATACATGATGTATGGCCAGTGATAGATGAAGACATAATTGAAATAGTAGGACTATACTCTGGTTTATACTTCTTCTCGTCCTATTTACAAGAAATAATTGACTTTTTAAATTATATGAGTAAATTACACTCCCCTCCCCTCAAAGATGCTTGAATTACACACCCCTCCCCTCTTGTGTTAAAATATACACTCCCCTCCCCTGAAAAGAAAAATTTATACTTCCATCCCCTATAAGATGTTTGAATTACAACCCTCTCCCTTAATAATTGAATGTGCACTCCACTTTAATCTATTTTAACTTAAATAAATATGATTATGATATATACTAATTTTAAACCACCATTTGAGAAAAATAAATTCGTTTCTTTATAATTTAAATGTCAATGATAATTAAATTTAAATATTTTGCTATTAATTTTATATTTTATAGTATAAAATTAAATTGTAAATAACCATACTTTATTGTCTTTAGTAATTTTTCACATGTTTTAATTTTATTTTGGGTTGTTTCATATTTTATATTAGGGTTTAAAGCTATATGTTAATGAAATTGTCAATAAATAATAGCGAAAAATATGTATTCAAATTTTGATTATATTAAAATAGACTTGTAACATTTTTTTCCCAAAGTATGTTAGATTATTTTTGTTCTAGATTATTAGAAATAAAAAAAAATATTGAGGGATTAAAGTGTAGATTTTAACATAAGATGGAAGGGGAATGTAATTCAAGCTTCTCTTAGGGGAGGGGAGTGAAATATTTTATAATATATTTTGAATAAGAGGGGAGGAGAGTGTATATTTTAACATAAGAGGGGAGAAGAGTGTAATTCAAACATCTTTGAGGGAAGGGGAGTGTAATTTACTCTTGATGTATCTAGTCTATATCTTATAAATAGTACCGAAGGGAGTAATATAAAACATTCACTGAATCCGAAAAAAAAGAACATTTGCTCCCCTAAAAAAAAGAACATTTGCTTAAAGATCAAAAAAAATATTATTTAAAAATTTATTTGAGATCGGAGGGAGCATGTAATTAGAACGACGATTAAGATCCTCTCTATTTTCTCTCTTCTAACTATTAATTTTTCTTGATATTTTGGGTTGTATAAAAAAAATGTACTCATTTAATGTCACACTTTTGTACTCCAAAACTAATATATAATAATGGAGGAAATGAAGATCATAGAAAATAGAGATGAGAGAGAGAGTAGTGTACTTAAAACTGGAGAGTTGTCCATTTATTGGCATTCTCATCACAAAATAAATAAATAAATAAATAAATTGGGGTTTGAGCCCTCTCATATTATTGTAAGTTGTGCCTTGCCTTCCTCCACTTACCGGTAATTGTAATGCACTTAATTACCGCTTCTGTTGCCTCTTACGTTACTCTATACAGAAACTACCATCTCTATTTCTTGAGGATATATATGCCGCTGTGCAAGGCTTCCATCACCTGCATTGATTTTATGCTTATGTGTAACGAACGGTACAGGGCTCTACTGTCTTGTTATTCTAGTATAAACGTTTCACTTTACTTGATGTATTCTGTACGTTTTTTTTAATTAATAGTATTGTTTGTTCTTAATTGACCGTACTTTGCTGTGTCAAATTATAAAATTCATGTCAGTTTTCTATTCATGTGTTTGTTCTTGTAGAGTTTGGATAAATGGAGCATAAAGAATCAATTACAGAGATATTTGAGAAATTTACATGGAAGATTGAGAACTTTTCTCGCTTGAATGTTGACGAGATATACTCAGAGCCTTTCATCTTTTTCGGCTATCCATGGTAAGTTATTTGAATGAAAGAATTCCTACACGCTCTTTGACACAATTTATTACATTTAGTGTGTTTTGATCTTATTTGGTTTTGCTTCAGGAGGATTCTTCTGTTTCCAAAGGGAAACCAAAGTGTAAAAGGCAACAGCTTATCAATTTATTTGGAGGCTATGCAAACTGCTAATACGTCTAAAGGATGGAGCAGAGATGTGAAATTTAAGTTACTTGTATTCAATCAGGTTGATACCAACATGACAATTTCAGAAGGTGTTTTTCTCACTCACCATGCAAAATGCCAAATATGATTACATTTTTTAGTGCTTCATACTTCAAAGTATGTTTACATTTTAAAAAAGATTTCACTAAATAACCGAATTGACTCTTGATACATGATTTTGCAGAAAGTGACCACGAGTTCATTTCAAATGAGGATCCCTGGGGATTTCTTTCTTTCATGGAGTTAACAAAGCTTCATGATCCTAAAAAAGGGTTTATTGTGAGCGATGCATGTCTTGTTGGTGCAGAAGTTTTTGTTTCTAAGTCAGCACATGAGAAACCAATAAATCAATCAGTTAAGTTAAATGCATCCCTAACATTTGGCTGTCAAACAAACCATATAGAAGTGAAAGAGTTGGTTTGCGATGTACTTACTAAACAAGCTGATGCAGAGTTAGTGTCTGCTGCATTGGGGAGAGTTCTTTATTTCCTTAAGACTAGAAAAGTTAAAGACATGAATGAACAAGCTTGCAAGGAGCTTCAAGTTTTGTGGGATGAGCTTGATAAATTTAAATTTGATCATACTTGGCTAGAGCCACAAGTTCAATCTGCATTAGGAATGAAAAATTATGTGGAGAAAACTGTGCAGGTTGAAAAGCTGAAAGAGAAAAAAGTAGTTCTAAAACTGGAAATGGAGAAGATAAATGCAAAATTGGCTGCTGCTGAGTTAAGTCTTGATGTAGAAAGAGACTTGTCGAAAGCACAAGGCATCAAAGAAAGAGATTTGGAGTCTGAATTGGTGTCTGGGAGTTGGAGGCCATAGATCTATAAATAAACATGGATTTATTTCAATGAATGCAGAGTTTTGTCTTTTTAAGTACTTATATAATTGAATTGTACGTTTTCCGACTGCATTGTTATTACATAGGCATATTTGATCCAATGGTCTCCTAATTAATTTCAAGTTTTCATTTTAGTCCCACAATTAATAAAACATACGTTTTGGTCCCTCACTTAATAAGGTCTATGGTGGACTACTCCTAAAGTTGGTTCACCATAGACCTTATTATTATTTTTTTAATTTAAACCGTTTGATCTAGTTTTTTAATAGGATGACCATTGGATTACGTAATGTATTTATCTTACGGTGAGTCAACAACACCAAATTATTTCTTCATCTTCTTCCCTCAAAATTCTTTATCATCTTCACATAATCTTCAACATCACCTTTTTTTTCTTTTCAATTTGCACATCTATCTTTTTTTTTTTATTTTTTTTTTTATGAAAATAATCCATTTCAAATAAGCTTCGTTTCAAACAAAAAAAAACCTAGCTAGTATCAGATCTTAACCCTTTTGACTTTTGTCGCGAAAATCCAATTTTAAGCTTGACCCATTTTCTTAATCGGTGTTAATTTCACACCCATGAACTCAATTTCATTGATTATTCGTAACAAACAAACTTTGTAAAAAAAGGGTTAATAATAATTTTTATTTTTTTTTAAGAAATGGATTATTTTGAACTTGGTTAATTGTTTCTAGGATTTCTATATGAAATGCTTGATAGGGTTGTTGATGTTTTATGAAGTTGGGGTTTGAGTAGAAGATAGTCATGTTTTTGTTGTTGAAGTGTTATTATACGACGTTGCTTTGTTTTTTTATTTTATATTTTATAACAACATATATTCCATAACCTACATGCACAAAACACATGCCTCCCCCCATTACCTACAGTACCGAAAAAACAGCAATAACAGAAAAAAGGAACAGCTGCACAGAAACAATACAAACAATAGCAGCTCCCTTTAACCAAAACAGATAACCCAAGCAAGCCAAAAACAGTCCAACCGCCACTGAATTTGTGTTGTTTTGAGACTTTCATTGTTTTGTTGGATTTTATTGTTGTGTTTTTGCAATGTTTGATGATGGACAGAAAGTCGATTTGTACAAGCTGTTGATTGTTGTTGACAGGAAGGTGGGTTTGATACTGTTTGTGAGTTGTGGGATTTGGTTAGGGAAGAATGTGGCTTAGGTGATGAATATGATGGGGAGTAGGTTTTGTAAAGAGAGGAAGAAATTATGGGTTTCTTCTTCTGGAAGAAGTTATGAATATGATGGGGAGTTGGTGAAAATGATATGAATATGATGGAAGAAGAGTGGGGAAGAAGATGAAGAAAGGGAGAAATGATTAGGTGTTGTTGACTCTCCGTAAAATAAAATACACCTGCGTAATCTAATGGTCATCCTTTTAAAAGAATAGATCAAACGGTTTAAATTAAAAAAAAATTAATAAGGTCTATGGTGGACCACTCTTAAGGTTGGTCCACCATAGGCATTTGGGGGGTTAAACTTAACAGTCAGGATTTATTTGACAAACGGAGGAAAAAGTGAGGGACCAAAACGTATGTTTTATTAATTGTGGGATCAAAATGAAAACTTAAAATTAATTAGGGGACCATTGGATCATATAAGCCTATTACATATTATACCTAAGTTTTGGTTATTTTTGGTTTGTAAGTTTCATACTATATTACTTAAATCATGAGTGATAATGCTAATGAACATGGGATCTCATCTACGAAGTTTTTAGTTTTCTACCCACTCATGAACTTATGAAAATATCACTTCTTTTGAACTTATGAGATAATAAAGTGCCAGGTTCTCACAACGCGGATTATTTTTTGAAATTGAGATTGCCATTGAATGTTGCGAGTTGTGATTAAAATAAATTATTTAGATAAGGGATAATGATGGATTAAAAGATAGATATAAATAATGTCATCAAAAGCTAATGTCATCCAGGCGTAATCCGCACGCGTGTGTACTCCTTCAAAATTTTATCCGTCTCTAAGCTAATTATCTATCTCTCTTAATTTTACTATCTCTCTTCATTAAAAAATGTAAAAAAATAATCAAGAGATATAAAATTCAGAGAGCGATAGAGAATTGGAAAAGGGAATGAGAGAAAAAGAAAGGGGATGATCCAAAGTAGTTAGGACACTGGACTAGGATGCAAACTTTTTTTTATCTTAATAATCTTTTTTCGCTTCAAAGAGTCTTTTATATCCTAGTTAGTAAGTAAAACTAACACAATTTAAAAAATGAAAATAATACATATTTTTAAAAAATAAACAAATTCTAAGGGTAAGTCTGTCCAGAAAAAACCTTTGAAAAAAAGGGTTAATAAACTTTATAGTATATTGAGACCAAAATGACAGAGCCACATGTCAAAATAAAAAATGATAATTAGTTGTAGCCTTGTAGGTAGAACCACTCATAAATATCCGAGTTGTTGAATTTTCTATTGATAATAATCATTAGAAAAACCTTAACTTTAGACTTAAACCATAACCAATCAGACCAAAACGATGTTGTGTACCGGTCTTTACCCAAATGAAATTGCTCGCTCACAAGTGAAATTCCGAAATTGTTCCAACGTGAGTTAAATCACGCTAGTGTATTAACCAACGTGACTTTTAAGTCACGCCTCAGTGTTATTTAAACACAGCAACCAATTATTATTTTTTTGAACAAGAACAAATCAACCGATTGAATGAATTGGAATGTTTCTGGAGAAGAAAGAAACCTTTAGAACGAAACTTGTTGAATAATTCAATTGTTCGCAAACCAAGATCAATTTGCCTTTAATTGTTGAATAATACCACCCCCTTGCTCTTTGGGCTATCAATTTGCAAACCGAAATCAATTTGCAACGATGTGCTAGCTTACCTAAATTTGAAACACAAACACTTCCCATATATGTATGTGTGTATATATATATTCAATTGTTTGCAAATCGATATCAATTTGCAAAACATCCCAATTTTGTTGAATAATTCAATTGTTAACGCAACGTGAGTTATTGAGTAAAAGGTTTTTGTTGAATTGGAATTCAATAGCATGTGAGAAAGAAACATTTTGCATTGAAAGTTACACAACCGATTGGAAATAACACTTTAGAACAATAACAATTTACATGGGTTTGAAGGAGAAATGTTTTATTTCAGCGTGAGTTAACTTACCGCGCCTTAAGTCACATTGCTTTTAACACCTGACTTAACTCACGTAAGGGTATTTTGGTCATTTCACTTGGGAATGAATAATTTCATTTGGGTAAAGAGCAGTACTCAACGATGTTTTACTACCATTCCACTACTCACTTCAGGAAGTTTTACCCCACACCCTACATTTATACCTTCACCCTAACATTTTACTCAAACTGTCCAATTTACCCTTTCATATAAACTAAAACTTAATAATCACTTTCACGTTCATCCCTGTTGTTCACCCCACTCTTTTCAGAAAACATTTGCAGAGAAAACCAGTACATGCATTACAGAACCGTTCCTTGGTGGAAAATTTTCGGATTTTGTTTTTCTTTCACTGAAATCGACATTTGTTACCGGAAATTATAGATTGAGGTCTTCTTACTTTGGTTCAATTTTTTTTATCAATTCTTTGCTATTTGTCACCGGAACCGTTCTATTCATCAATTATAGATTTACCAGAACCGGAGAATCTATTCATCAAATCATTCAATATTTATATCTATCAATTCTTTGGACATTTGTTACCGGAACCCTTTTTTTTTTTTAATTCTATGTTCACGTTGTGATTATGTATGGTTTCTTGTTACAAGTTTATGGAAATTCATATGTCATGAGAAAGTGAGGGTGAACTCATATTAAATTGAAAGTGGGGGTAAAAAACTAATGGAGAAAGGGTTAAATTGAAAAAGGGTAAAATTGAAATTCTTGAAAATTTGTTGGGGTGAAAGTATATGTGTAGGGGTATAGGGTATAATTTCCCTCACTTCATCACCTCCTCCAATTCGAATGTTTAGTTCCACCCCCACACTCCCCCATTAAACAACCCATATTTATTAACCTCCAAGACCACTTTTTTTAAGAGGGATAAATTAAAGGCTTTTAAATTCCCCACCCTTGAACCTTTCTTCTCCTTATGTAAACACACTTTGTTCCAATGATCACAATAAATTTTACGAGTCTCTTCACTCTAATCCCACAAATATTTTCTTTTTGAAAAAGAGACTCGGTTATTTTAGTACAAGAAAAGAGACTCAATTTAAAATATGATAAATGAAAGAGTTTTAATTTCACTTTTTTAAACTTTGGTCACGGTACGTATATAGTCGTAAAATACCCAATTGGTCTCATCTCAACTATATGGAATGTAACAATATTTTGTGAAAATTATTTCATATATAGAAAAGTGTTATCCTTATTTAGGTCTATGTAAGTATAGGTTGATTATGATTTTAGTTCCATCCCTATAATAATATCACGGACCAAAATAAGGATTAACCATGTAAGTGGAAGTCCCAAGGTCAAATCCAGAAGTTCAAGACTCAAATATGGAAACTATTTCACCAGTCTCTGCACTAGTTCGTAGTGAACCTTCTAAACAAGCTGATGCAGAGTTGGTGTCTGCTGCATTGGGGAGAGTTCTTTATTTTCTTAAGACTAGAAAAGTTAAAGACATGAATGAACAGGCTTGTAAGGAACTTCAAGAGTTTTATGGGACTAACTTAAGAAATTTAAATTTGATCTTTCTTGGCTAGTTTTGTGGAGAAAGCTATGCAAGTAGAGAAACTGAGGGACAGTGTGGTAGTTCAAGAGCTGGAAACTGAGAGGCTAAAGACAAAGTTGGTTGCTGCTGAGGAAAATCTCGACACAGAAAGAAACTTGTGAAAGCAAAAGGATTAAATGAAATAGATTTGGATTCAGAATTGGGATGTGGCAGTTGGAGACCATAGATCTGCAGCTAACCATGGATTGATTTCAATGTCTTCAACTATTTATCTTAAAAGTGTTGTATGAAAATCTGTTTTCCAACCTCATTAACATATCAATCCTTATTTTCGATTGTTTTAGTAATGATGAGAGTATAATTTGTTCTGTGTCGTGTGTGTTCGAAGAATATAAATGAAACACAAAGCAAATCATTAGTTGACAATTGTTCTTCATTGCATTTAATTTATCGACAATATTCATTTTGCTTATTATAGACCATCAAACGTCTTGGCAAACAACTACTACGTTCATGCACACTAAGCAGCAAATATGATATTGCATTAGGACCTAGAATAAAAAATAGCAACAAGAAGAAAAGTTTGGTTCAAGTCTGGTTAAAAAATTTAATGTGTTCCCAATGTTTTTATTTTATTTAAAATATTACCTTATGTTGAAGTGTAGATAAACTAAAAGAACTCATAAAATGGATTCAAGCAAAGTAAACGATGACAAAACTAGATTAATTGTAATGATTGACGACTTAAATTAGAATTGAAATTCGAATCCATTGCTGGAATGTTAAAGAAAATCAATTTGGAATGCATACTTAGTTTATGAGAGCTTGAATATGGGTCAAAATGTTTTTCCACTTGTCCTAAGCTAAATTCTTGAAATCCATATGCTCATCAATTGAGGCTGAAAGTAATTCCACATGAGCATGTCTTCGCTTATTGAGTGTTAGCAGAGGAGAACTCGCAAGTTTATTGAATGGGCTTTCACGGTTTTGAGCAGAGTTCTTTGTAATTTCCTTATGACAAGAAAGGCAAAAGATATGTATTATCAAGCTTGTAAACTTGAGACATTTAGATTTTGTCTGAGTAGTCTAGAGCCTCATGTTCAATTCCCCATCTTGAATGAAAAGTTACGTGGAGAAATCTCTGCAGATAGAAAAGCTGAAGGAGAATATGGAAGTTCTAGCTTTGGAAATGGAGATGTTTAAGACAAAGGGACTTGTTGAAAGAAGAAGGCTTCAATGAGAGAGATTTGAACGTTGAACTAGGATATGGGATGCCATAGACCTCTTTAGATATGTTAACATGCATATCTATATGGATGGAATTTTTGTGTCTTGAATAAAATGTTACTGCTTGTCCATCTCTCTAATAAATAAAAATGTTACCGCATATTCATCTTTTGACAACTGAAGTCTATTTATATATCTCAAATTGTCATTGTCTATCCAACTCTTGGTGATTTAAACATTTTGTTAGTTTGACAATTCATGAGAAAAACACAACCGGGTTAATTTGATTATTTATTTTCTTTGCAGTAGTTAGCATCATGTTCTTCCAGGGGCGGATCCAGACTTTTGGTATATATGGGGCTAAATTTTCAAAGAAAAAACAATGCAAACTATATTAAAAATAAAAAATAACATTGTTTGATATAATACATTACAATAAAAATATCGTCTCTTATCCATTTGTTAAAAATGAGCTAAAATGACATCGTTGCTAATTGTCAAAAGAACATCTTTTTCTATATAAGTTACAAGATGGTCATTTAGCACTGATTACCCATTTTGTTACATAGGTTACTCTTCACAACTTTTATAGCTGAAAAAACATGTTCAATACTTGCAGTTGCTACCAGCAAAAGCAAAGTCAATGTCAAAAGTTTATAAACCATAACAAATGTGTTGCATTTATTTGTTTCCACAAGTTTTGCACAAAGATCTAAAAGAAAACTCTTTCAACTTAGCAAATTTTTTGTCAGATCGAACATTTGTAGTATAATTCATAAGTTGATGGCGTAACGCCACTTCCGACACATCTATAAAATCATTTGGATAAAACCCAACATAAAATATACTGTAAAAGAGATAGTTTACTCATTTACTGACTTGTTCTTGTGTTATATCTATCATAAAAAAAATAAAAAAATAGGGAAAAGGCATGTGCGGCTTTAGCCCCACATAGCCTATACATGTATCCGCGCCCCTGGGTTCTTCCATCGCACCTCAACATTAGCCACCTCTAAGAAACTTCATTTCGTTTGCTATTAGTGCAAATATGTATTTTTTTTGCTAACCATGTTATACGTGTGAATTTGTATTTATCAATGCATGGCTGGTCTTTGTTAGATAATCTGACTAATTTAATTTTAGCACGATCTCCTCTCCCAATCACATCTTTTTCATTCCACAAAACTTAAACTCAAGATTTTCGAGTGCAAACATAGCCTCATAACTCATTCATTTTTGAATTGTTAACTCACAATGTCTTTTTTTATTTTTAAGAACTAACTGTATTTTTTTTTTATTTTATGAAATTTTGATTTTGATTAAAAGTATAATGTAGAAGTTTGTGACAATCAAATCATGACAAATCCAACAAACCATGTTTATTCATTTCAATGCCACAAAAAAATGTAACAAATATAATATAATTCTTATTTTTTTTAATGACACCAACAATAAACATTGCTATAGGAAAATTTGTTTAAGAGATAATCGGGATAGTAAATAAGTCAGCCCACAATCGCTTATTCCCTTTGTATATAGTACATAGATAATATTGTTCATATTGTAGTGTGGTAGTTCACATTTTAATGGGATTTAACTACTTTTTTAATTAATAATTTAAATAATATTCTAATTTAGCTTCTTCAAAAATAATAATTTAAATAATATTATAAAAAGGATAAAATACTAAATAAAATACTTTAACTGAAGGAGAAAATTGGAAATGGAAAAAGACAGTCCAAATTGATGTATTTTCTATACCGCCGTTGTCTGACCGAGTTTGAGCTTCAGTCAAAAAGATATATATTTTTTATCATTGAAAATAATATATCAATTAATTAATTTAATCATTATCCAAAATCCAATAAACTATCCGAATATTTTATTTCCGGTTCTATCCACTCGCGTGCTCCAACTTAAACTATCCGATCCGTTTGTTACTTGATATGATCCACGATTTACTTAATTACTTAATTCTTAAGGTTACTTCGAATCCTTTTCTTATCACTCCCCCTTCTACTATCATGTGTTAACAAGCCTTTATTGTTTTCATATTTTCTTTCTGTCCATTCGGTTTTGAGTGGTATTTTTATATAAGTGTGGGGCACTACTCACAATCAGGGGTGGACCTGAATAGGTCCTCGTGTGGCAAGTACCACACCACTCCAAGTTGATATTATTTTTTTGGGTCCACAAGCCCAGCCAAGTCCAAAACAGTAGGGTGTTCAAAACCGAACCAATCCAATAGAAAAATTGCAAACTGAACCAATCCAAAATCTTAAAATACTGCATTTGGTTTTGATGTATCGGATTCACTTTCTTTACTCGACCACATGGTTGGTTCAGTTTGTGCTTTTTATTTTACCAACCGAATCAACCCAAATCAAACCACAACCTAAGAAAAACACTAATTAAATATATGTCATCTAGGCCAATACTCATAGAAACTTTTATAAATGACATATTTTCTTTTGTTAAGTTTATTCTTTGCTTTTTATTTCAAAAATGTATTTATGTGCAATTTGAACTTTTAAAGAATGATGAAATGTTAGTCTTTGACATTTCTTGCATAATATAATTACTTTTTGTCCACATTTTTAATTTTGTCCATGTTGTTTAGTGAAAATGAAATTTTAATTTTGGATAAAATTAAAAACATTGTCGGAAACATTGTTAGAAGTATGTTGTGTTTTAGCTTTTTAACATGATTTTAATGTTGGAAACAAAAAATTGTATTGTCTGGTAAAAAAACGCACCAACTGATCCAACCCAAACCGCATTGGTTTGGTTATGATTTTATTTTAAAAGTCAACCGAACCAAACCAAATTGTATGTTTTTTTATCTTGCAGTTCAGATGACTTTTAACCTCAAAATTGTATCGCAAACACCCCCCATAACACAAGTATGATGTAAACACTTTCCCTCACTTCCCGCTCCAGCAAGCCCTTTTCGTTGTTCTTTCTCTCAGCAAAGGCACAACACAAACAGAAGCAAGCTCTTTTAGTTTTATGTAATTATTTGACAAAAAAAAAAAAAAAAACTGTGCCTCGCTGATATTGTGAGTGTAGATCGAGTCCAGATCTGCCCACCGGTCACAATGAACTTAATTTATCAAATCTGTTATTAATTGATAGTACTAATTTACTATGTATATTTGTGTTAATTTTAATTTAGCCTTTTCCCAGTTGTTTCGTAGATGCTTTTTATGAACTCTCCAACCCGAATCAGTTCTCTTAAATAAAAAATATATTGTTGTTTGTGGCAGGGTTTGGAGATATGGAGCATGAACAATCAAGTGTTGAAAAGTATGAGAAATTTACATGGAAGGTTGAAAACTTCTCCCGCTTGAAAACCGATGAGGTTTGGTCTGAACCATTTGTCCTAGGCGGCTATCCTTGGTATTATTTAAATGAATGATTGAATTCACACATGTTAGAATTGATTGGATATGATGAGTTAAATTTGTTTGTTTTAATCTGCTTTGATCTTGGTTTTGCTTTAGGAGGATTCTTCTGTGTCGAAAAGGGGACGATCAAAACAACTACTTGTCAATTTACTTGGAGGCTATGCAAACTGCCAATATGTCTGAGGGATGGAGTAGAGATGTCAAATTTAATCTGTTTGTATTCAATCAGATCAAGTCAAACATGACAATCAGAGGAGGTGTTATACTCTTCCCTTTCAGACTGCTAATACTTGAGCCATTTTTTTATGCGTCGAAATATTTGTTAGACCCTTTTCCATATGACTTCCTTGTTTCATTGGTTTAAACATAGACCAAAGTTTTTTTCTTCAGTAATTTCATAGACTTTTTGCTTTGATTGAGTTTATATTTATTAATAATCATATGCTTTCATCCTTCTCCTGACGCAACTAAATTGATTCTGTAGACCTAAATTTGCCAGTGTCTACCATTTCCAAATTCAATGCAATTAATAAGAGCTGGGGTTTCTCTTCGTTCATGCCTTTAGTTGAGCTTCATGATCCTGAAAAGGGGTTTCTTGTGAAGGATGCCTGTATTGTTGGTGCAGAGGTTTTTGTTTGTAAGTCAACAAACGAGAATCAAGCGGCTAAGTTAGCTGTTTCCATAACATCTGGAAGTCAAACAAGCCATACCAAAGTTGAAGTCCCGAGGCCAGAACCAAATGTTCTAGACCCAAATATGGAAACTATTTCACCAGTTAATACAATTGGACCTACTAAACATACTGATGCAGAGTTGTTCTCCCCCTCAATTGGAGAACTTATGAATTTCAGTAGCGTAGGACAAACAGAGGAAGTTTGTTCCCATGATCCTTCACATATTGAGCCTCAGCCGAAGAGAAGTCGCAAGTTTACTGATTTGGCGTTCGCTGCATTGGGGAGAGTTCTTTATTTCCTTAAGACTAGAAAAGTGAGAGACATGAATGACCAAGCTTGTAAGGATCTTCAAGTTTTATGGGAGGAACTGGAGAAGTTTAGATTTGATCTTACTTGGCTAGAGCCTCGTGTTCAATCTGCTTTAGGAATCAAAAGTTTTGTGGAGAAAGCTATCCAAGTAGAAAAGCTAAAGGAGAATGTGGCAGCGCTAGAGGGGGAAACAGAGAGGTTAAAGGCAAAATTGGTTGCTGTTGAAATAAATCTTGACATTGAAAGAGACTTGTTGAAAGAAAAAGGCATTGAAGAAAGAGATTTGGATTCTGAATTGTGATGTGGGAGTTGAAGATTATAGATCTTTAGCTTAACATGTATTGTTTTCAATGAAAGCCAAATTGTTTTTAAAATTATTTTATGGAAGTGTGTTATCGGACCATATTTTGATTACGTACTATATTTCTTATATCATGAGTCGATAATGCCAGGGAACTTGAGATTTCAATTACAGAGATATAAACATTTTTGGAACTTATATCAGTTGATTTTGTTGTGTTCTTTTCTTTGTTCCACACTTTGATATAAGAACTATAGTTTTTGAATAGATTATTAAACAGTGAAGTGTTCATAAATGATATTAGAACTAGAAGTTCTTTTAGAGCCGAGGTAAATATACTCCAACTGCGTGCTCGGATAATTTATTGGAAAGGGGCAGTTAAATATAAGATTCTTAAAAATCATTCCTTCCAAAGTCATCACAAGCATACTATACATTCCCCAATTTTTCATATTAATTTACTAGTTGAAGTTAACTACACAAGTGACAGAGACTATTTTCATGTTTATAGAAAATATTCATATCTCATATTATACTTCACATAAATTTGATGAGACTCATGAATATCAACCAATAAAATAATTTAACAGAATCTTGTTACAATCATTTGACAGTGTTGCTTTCATTCTTCTTTTCACACAACTAGTTTGACTCTTGCTACAACAATTTGACAGAATCTTGCCACGATTTCAATGCATTTGAGGATACCTTTGGTTTCCCATTCATGCCTTTAGCTGAGTTTTGTGATCCTGACCAGGGGTTTCTTGTGAGTGATGCTTGTAATATTGGTGCGGAAGTCTGAGTTTGTAAGCCAAGCCATGAGAAACTAGTAAATCAAGCAGCTAATTAACTGCTTCTCAAACATTTGGAAGTGTAACTGGGCTTACAGAATTGAAGTCCCAAGCCCAAATCTCAAAACTCACTCACCAGTTTCTAGCAAAGTTTGCACTGAACGGTTTGAACCTACTAAACATACTGATGCAGAGTTGTTCACACCCTCAATTGGAGAACGTATGGACTTCAGTAGTGTGGGACAAATAGGGGAAAATAGTTCTCCACAGCTGAAGTGGAGTTGCAAGTTTACTGATTTGGCGTTTGCCGCATTGGGGAGAGTTCTTGATTTCTGTAAGACTAGAAAAGTGAGCGACATGAACGAACAAGCTTGTAAGGAATTCATCCAGGAATGGTCTCTTTTACTATGAACATGAATCTACTCTCTTTTATTACAGATTATTCTTTACTTTTACTTAATAGCACAATCTCTTTTTCTACAGAATCCTAATCATAATAGTATAGCACAATTTGTTTGCATATAGAGTCATCAAATAAGGTGAGCTTTAGGATGAATTCTTCTTTACTTATAGAGTTAGCTTTATGCTCTTCGTTTTTACCTTGAAATTGTTCATCTATTTATGTTTTTCCTGTTCTTTCTGCAGGAAATCAGTAATAAGTTTTCTTTTTTCCTATTCCCTTCCCAAAATCATGAATGTTGAATGCCTTAATTTTTCATGTATATAAGGTTTTAGTGGATTTAGAGGCCATATGGTGATTGTAGCAATGGACAGTGAGGAACAAAATGAAGTAGAAGGTGAAAAAGTTGGAAATCTCCACAGCTAGATGACCTTTATTAATATATTTCATGAAGAGAAGTCCACATCCCTTGATTTTCCTTGTTTATGACGTTTTCTTTTGTTTTTCCTATTAAATCTGATTTTTTGTTTTATTATACTTATGAAATTGATTTTCTATTTTCTATGTCTTCATTCTATATTTCAGCTCACATGTTATGTGTGTTATACTCATTCATGACTTCACTTTTATAAAAACCACAATCAATTTTTTTTATCATCTGCAACAAAGGATACAACTGTAGAAATTGAAAGACCTCTGCAGCTTGGATCTAAACCCATTGAAATTATCAACAAGAAGAAGGATGTGCTCTCTCGCTCTCTCTCTTTTTCCTTCATTATTTTCAGGCTCACATGAATAGTAACCAATATGTTGAGATGTAGAATTGTTGTAATGGAAAAACAATGATTAGATGGCTGTAGGTGATTAATAGAGGTCCTTGGATGATCTTTGATCATTATTTGGTTGTAAGTCTATGGTCTCCAAAGTTCAACGCAAAAGCTGCAACTACGGACAAAGCTATGGTTTGGATCAGAATACCAATTCTAAATTTAGTTTACTATGATGAGAATATTCTATGGACTCTGGCCTCAATGGTCGGAAAACTTTTCAAAGTCGATCTCCATACTTTAAGAGTGGCTCGAGGAAAACTGGCAAGAATGTGTGCAGAAGTTGATCTCCTTATCACGTGCACTAAGTGTGGGTGTTATGGTCACATAATTAAAGGCTATGGAATAAAATGCAAAGGGTATTATAGTGGAGAGCAAATAAAATTCCAGTGGAGTTGATGAAGGCGGTGGTGCAAACATTACCATAGAAGAAACAAAGCAAAAATCAGGCATTTCATAGCTTTTTTGGATCAATGATTGTAAACTTTTGAAAGTCACCACAACCATGCATCAAGTGTATTTCCTCCGGTTTCAATGGAAAAATGACAAGTAATTTGGAGTTTGATTATGAGGTAAAAGTAAAGTATGATAAATAATTGTTCAACCTAGAATTGGCATCGGAATCTTCCTAACGATTTATACTTGATCCCAATAACTTGATTAGTTATTGTTTGTGTTGTTTGAGTTTTGTTTTCTCATTACCTGGGATTTTGGTATTTTCTTGGTTTAAACATTGACTAAAAGTTTGTTTCTTACTAATTTCAAAGAGGTGTTGCTTTGATGAAACTTTTTATATGTTTACAAACGATACGTTAATTATAAAAAAAAGCAAACAAATGATAAATTTTATTCTTATAATGAACAACTAAATTAACTCTTGTTACATGATTTTTGCAGAAAGTAAGTGCAAGTTCAATGAAAGTAATAATGCCTGGGGTTACGCTTCTTTTGTTCCTTTAACTGAGTTTCACGATCCTCAAAAGGGATTTATTGTGAAGGATGCATGTATTGTTGGTGCTGAAGTTTTTGTTTGTAAGCCAACAAATGAGAATCGAGTAAGTCAAGCAGCTAGCTTAACCGAGCATACCAATGTGAAAGTCCCAAGGCCAAAGCAAGTAGTTCAAGGCTCAAATCTGGAAATTCATTCACCATTTTCTACACTAATTTGCATTGAACCTACTGGAAAAGTGAGAGACATGAATGACCAAGCTTGTAAGGATTTTCAAGTTTCATGGGAGGAACTTGAGAAATTTAGATCTGATCTCACTTGGCTTGAACCTCATGTTCAATCTTCTTTAGGAATTAAGAATTATGTGGAGAAAGCTTTGCACGTAGAAAAGTTGAAGGAGCATTTGGTATCTCTAGAGCTTGAAATAAAGAGGACAAAGACAAAGTTGGTTGCTGCTGAGGCAAATCTTGACATGGAAAGAAATTTGTTGAAATCAAAAGGTATCTAATAGAGAGATTTGTATTATGAATTGGGATGTGGGAGTTAGAGACCACAGACCTATATAGCCAAGCTAAGTATGAATTCAATTTTGATGTCTTCAACATTTTATCTTTAGAATTAATATTTGAATGTATGTTTGATTTTGGACTTGTTTAACATGCTGCCTTATTTACTTTGACGGATTTTTGGTTTAGAAGTTTCATATTTCTTTTATCAAGAGTTAAAGTAATGCAAGCAAAAACATCACTTCCTTTGGTATTCAGGATGTTGATTCTTTCATTGTGAATGTATCTTTTTGAAATCGAAACTCCCCATGAATGTTGTGAATTGTGAAACCATTATCATATGTTTATTTGTCTTGACCCATTAAAGAGATTATATTCAAAGCAATATGCATGACTCATTAAAGATATTATTTTTTCATGAGCTATTTTTTAAGATAGACTAAATTGATCTTCGTTTTTGAATTTGAAGGACTACAAAGGTATTTCATAAATTTAACAGAGCAGATTGTTAAATTCTTATAATTTTGAGGATCAAAATAAATGATTCACTTTGTTCACAAATTAATGAGGATGTTGCATCTATGAAAAATTACTTAGAGTACTGTTTACCTTTTTTTCCCCAAAGTTGATGCCTTTTATTTTAGTATTAAAATGTTAACACAAATGTACGAAAGAATAATTGTATTTTGGTTTGAGCCTATCTCAACCTTATAAAATCTATTTACAAGGTGAGGATTATCTCCACTTTTAAACACATTGCGAGGCCATACTCATAAAATGTGAGACTTTTAACACACACTCATCATGCTTAGGAATTGACATTTGAAGTGTGATTTGAGTGGTCCGATAGCCGAAACCTAATTGCAGATGGCGGAACACATCTTGAATAGACTTTTTTTTTTTGGTGGTGGTCGGGGTTTGAACCCCGGACCTTACATATATTATGCATTGTCCCTACCAACTTTGTTAAGCTCACAAGGACACATCTTGAATAGACTTTGTTACCATACTAGAGCTTGGAAATGAATTACAATAGTTTCTAAATATTTACCGGCGCCTAACATCTGTCGCACCCAAGAATATCAGCAATAGAATATTTCACATGCGAAGAGACATTCCTGGTGTAATAAATTTCAGATTTATGGAAATTAATTGATTTGCCTATGCATGTTCATAAGTTTTAAGAATATTCTGCATCATTTGTGCTTTACCCACATGCGCTCCAAAAAATAAAAAACAATCAGTTACAAATAAAAGGTGAGATGTCCTCGTGAGTTTAGCTCAGTTGGTAAGGACAATGCATAATATATGCAAGGTCCAGGGTTCAAACTCTGACCACCGCCAAAAAATAAAATAAAAGGTGAGATATAACAAGGGGTATTCATACAAATTTTGGTACCGTTTATGTCTATTAACCTGCCTTTCTAATTAGAACCAAAAGACCTTCAACACAAATGATAGATAAGTATGGTGATAATGGATTCCCTTGACGAAGATCTCTTCCACATATAATCGGGCCTGCGACATTTGTCAAAAATAATAGAGTAATCCATTGTTTCTACACACATAACATAATCCCTCGTTCTGAAGTGGTTGTATCACTAACTAAATTTGCTTGAAGTAAGCGTCCGAACTTATTTTGCATGAGTTTGAGGAGTTTGAGTACGCCTTGTACTCTTTACTTAAATATTATCTTATCTAGAAAATAAAAACATCTATTATAACATTTACATTCAAAAACAATTTCATATAAGATAAAAGGCAGTAAATTTCAAGTTATTTTGTTAGTTTTGTTTATCGTTCGCACATGACAAAAAATTGCTCATAGTTTGAAGCGACTCTTTAGTAAATCAAACATGTTATTCACAAAACTGAAGAGATTCATGAATTTCCATCTAGTCACTAGTCATCAAAAACAAAAATAAAATAAATAAAATGCATTAATTAGATTAAAAGGCTCGATAAAATATTAGTATCGGTGTCCAATCATGTATACTCTTTTTTTAAAGTTGTGCCTTGTAACATAATCTTACCGCTTCTGCTGCTTGTTTTTTAGCTAACAGAAAAACTATCTCTAATATACTTATATATTTATATACGTAAGTAGGTGTGAAGCACTGCCTGTACATATCTTGATCTTATGGTTAATTCTTTTTATGTGTGACGGGTGCGGGATCTACTGTGTCGTTAGGTATAGTGTAAGATAGTGTTCTACTATTCAACAAAAAAAAAAATAAAGATAGTGTTTTACTGTGTCTATTTTTGTTAATTTTGACTGCATATTTTTCCCATTTGTAGAAATGGAGCATCAAGAAATGAAGGATGAGATATTTAAGAAATTCACATGGAAGATTGAGAACTTCTCTCGTTTGAACACTGATGAGCTTTACTCCAATCCTTTCGTCCTCGGCGAATATCCATGGTATTTGAATCCCTTAGAATTTTTGGATATATATTTTCTTTTTAATGAAAATTTTATAGGATATGTTGAGTATGCATTCTTTGATACCATTTATTACATTTTTATATTTTGATCTGATTTGGTTTTGGTTTAGGAGGATTCTTATGTTTCCAAAAGGGAACGATGTAGACAACAGTTTATCAATTTATTTGGAAGCTATGCAAACTGCCAATATGTCTAAGGGATGGAGCAGAGATGTCAAATTTAAGCTGCTTGTATTCAATCAGATTAATACCAACATGACAATCACACGAGGTAGTACTCCATTCCTTCTGACGGTAGAAATTTTGTGGTTCAAATATACATGTGGTATATGCAAATGAAACCAATCATGAGATGTCATACAATCAAGGCCGGATCTTGGGGAGTGCAAGAAGCTCTACTGAACCGGGCCTCTAAAAACTATGGGCCTAAAAAAAAATTATAATACCCACCCCCACTTAAATTAAAAAATTACATGTTATTTTATTTTCTTCAGTACACGTATGAGTTTTTTCTAAACTCTAGTTCTACTTTCTGGACATAGATTTGATGCTATCAAACCACCATCAATTTCTATAATCACTTAATCAGTCAATCTGAAAAGCTATTCATTGAAAAAATCACAATAATTATTTCTTTTTAGCATAAACCATTCGTTTTCCCCTTTCCTGTGACGTAGGAGTGACATTCCAAACATCACCGTTAGGTAAATTTCACCTCTCTTTCACTTATTTTATTTTGTTTTGTTTCATGTTTAAAAGTTCTTCTGATTTTGATTTTTTAATAAAGCTTAACTACACAAAAAAAATTTGAATTTTTATTTTACTGGGGCCTATTTTAAAAATAGAACCGAGCCTCCTATTTCATAGGAACGGCCCGGCATACAATGTACATCTATAATTTTTAAAGTTTAAAATAATAATTTTTTTAAGAAGAATATGAATAATAATTTAATTTATATACAATGTTAGTGTGAAGAGTTTTTTTTTTGGTCAAGTAGCCTCGTGGTTAGAGCTCACACAATTTAATTGTGGAGAAGTTGGATGTTCGGGGTTCGAACCCCAGCCCCATATGCAATATCCTTACCAACTAAGTTAACGGAGATGAGTTTTTTTTACTTTATCAACCAATCATGACAGAAAGTAGAAACATTTCGATGTGCTGCCAATTTAAATTGTTTTACACTAACGAACACGACACATGATAATTTTTTTTTGAAGGGACATGATAATTAAACTTTTAATACAATGTTAATTATTATTTTGTCAATAATATTCTTAAATATTTATTTACTATGAATTGAGAAATTAGTGGAATGAAATAAGAAACCGTTAAAGGTATTATCGTAAGAAGTTAAATAATTCATTAAATTATAACAAAATTTATTATCTTTAAGGAAAAACAAAATTGATTAGTTTAACATTAAAACGATGGCTAAAAAAACTACGAAAGTATATATTTTCTTTTGAGAGGTAGGAAAGTATTATTTGCTTTATTTTATTTTGTCGTTTCTTTCATCCTTTCAAGCGAATGAGTTTATCTCCATTCTTTGAAACTTTTTTTTTTTTTAAGAAGCTAAAATGAAATATATTACTGCAGCTTGGAAATTTCAGCACAAGTAGTGCAAAAACCCCAACTGAAAGAGTATCAAATTACAACCTCATAACAAAGGGTAACAAAATAACAAGATCAAATGACAAAACCCCCCATTACAGATAAATACCCAGACAAGGTAAAGGGTTCAACCACCACAAATGATAGGAAAAAGCAAAGCTAGGACGGTTCGCTTTCAGCCACTAGTATGATTGAAGTTTAATTTTATCTAGTAATTGATGTAACGGGACCTCTTTTTGATGAAAGACCCGAGCGTTTCTTTCTATCCAAATTACCCACACACAAGAAAGTCATATGAGATTAAAAGCTGAGCGGCTGCATTTGGAAAACCCGCCTAAGGTGCCAAATTGATACAAATGATCTGACACATGTTCAGGAAACACTATGTGGTACCTGAGCCAGTGAGAAATACCATACCACAGTTTACCAAAAAAATCACAAGAGAAGAACAAGTGTTTTGCATCTTCCATCATGCCACATCCACCCACACAAAGCTGAGCATTTGGTTGTAAAATTTGTCTTTTAACTAAATTGTCTGTTGTTGGTAACCTATTACGCATCAGACGTCAAGCAAAGAGACTGACTTTTAAAGGCACTTCCTTATTCCAAATTTCAGTTATGTGATCAGCTGCCAAGTTGTTATTTGTTGATGACAATAAGTGGTTATAAGCACTTGTGACATTATATTTGTTGGATGCATGTAAATGCCAAATCCACCTGTCAGAATGAGTAGGCTGCAAAATAATATTAGTTAAAAAATCACAAGACTCCTGCACTTTCTCCTCCTCCTAAGCTAACAAGCGACGCCGCCACTTCCAAGCTTCACCCTCCTCCCCCACCCAAGCGAATACATTTCAGCCACCGTTGCCATTTTATTAGTAGCAAGATCAAAAAGGCGGCTAAAACTATTTTTCAAAATCATACCATCAATCCAAGGATCCCACCAAAATAAAGTTTGTGTACCATCTCCTACCTCCTGCCCAACATTAGTATCAAACCACCGACCACCTCCCACACCAGCCCCATTTTTAATATTAATCAAATTATTCCACCAAACAGAGTTAAACTGCCCATCCTCAACGATTATTCCTTCTACCTCCGCGTATCGAGATGCTAAAACTCTATACCACAAACTCCTATTTTCAACCCTCATCCGCCAACACCATTTAGCAAGTAACGCCAAATTAAACTCCCTTATCCTCTGCACCCCCAAACCTCCGTTCTCTTTTTTGGAACAAATAGTGTCCCAGTTAATCCAAGAAATTTTCCTAACCTCCTCCCATCCCCCCAAAAAAAAAACAATTAAAAATAGATTCAGTAGAGGAAATGATACCTGCGGGAGCTTTGAAGAAGGAAAGAAAATAGACCGGAAGAGAGGACAAGACAGACTTCAAAAGTACTAATCAGCCACCCAATGATAGATTTTTACTCTTCCAACCCCGATAATCTTGACTTAAGGCGGTCAATCAAAGGTTGCTAAAATTTTAGTTTATGAGGATCACCACCGATAGGCAGCCCCAGATAGAGAAAAGGAAGTCTGCCCAGTTTACAATTAAGAACAAAAGCTGCCTCTGCCAACCAAGAATCATGAATATTAACACCAAATAACATACTTTTGTGGAAGTTCACTTTAAGACTTGAAGTCGCCTCAAAAAGAAGGAGCAAAGCTTTCAGAGCTCTAATATTTGCCCAGCTACGATCCCCAATTAACAAAGTGTCATCAGCAAATTGTAAATGAGTGATGGAAAGAAGGTTATTAGTGTCCACCTCTGACCCTTGGTAGTAGGGAAATGGATATGATCCAATTCTACTTTCAAGGATCGGAGTGGTGGTGGAATTTAGTCTCACTTGACCCTACCCAATCGCAATAAGATATTTAAAATTTTTATCTAACTATATATCGTTTTTGAAATTTTCTCTTGTTTCTCTGAATTGAATTTGTGTTATTTACTAAAGTGAATTATATTGTTGGACAAAGAGATTTACAAATTTAATATTAGTATTGTCGCTAAAATCGGAGAAGGGAGGGATAGATTACTTGACAAAAAAAGTGGTAATATTATACTCTCTTCGTCTCTAAATAATAGTCGTTTAAGGTTTATGCACGATTATTAAGGAAATTTTCATGGTAAAATTAGTATTATTTACTAAAACACCCTTATTAATTGTAGTTAGTGGAATAATTAAATTGGATGAAATTCAATAAATAAGGGTATAATAATGGAAAAAAAATAATAAATGCTGCATTAGTATTCTAAAGTGACAATTATTTTGAAAAAAAAAAATGGTAAAGAGACAATTATTATGAGACGGAGGGAGTATAATCTGACAAAACTTTTCAAGTGGTCCTTCAACTATGCTTTATCTTTTCTAGATAACAACTATGCTTTATCTTTTTAAACGACAGCAAAATTGGACCTTTATTATTTTTCCTCCTAAAATCGTAAAATATATAAATTATATTGACCTTCTTTAAAAATGTATTTTGTCATAATGTTTTTATTTTTTTAATTATATTGTCATTTTTACACTATAATTTAGATTTTGGATGTCATTTTGACTAGTATTCTACGAATGAAAGAATTCTGGTTTCATTAATGAGATGTGAATTGGACCATGAAAGTAAAGACATGCCAACAAATTCCATCTTAAACGAATGTCAATATAGTCAATTATCATGTTTTTAGACGAAAAATCACTAATGGTCATTGCCCCCATCATTTTATCGCGTTTAGAAAAATAAATGACATTTTTATCTAAAAAAGCAAATAGTAGTAAATATTTTGTCTGAAGCTTTAAATTAAATTTAAGGACTATGATCTAATCTATCACTGCTCTCATGCAACCATGTTTCCATATCTCGTTTTAAGATATCTTCTTTTATAACTGAGCATTATTATTTATCTAGAGAGTTTTTATCAAGAATTGATCAAGAAAAGGTCTCAACCAATTAAATTTGTTCTATAATTTCCCTTTATAATTATGTTACTTAAAAATTGCTTTCATGTGTTGATTTGATTACAGTATTAGGCATAAATTCTTTTTTATGTAACTAAATTGACTCTTCATACATCAATTTACCAGAAACTAACCATGAGCTCAATGCAAGTCAGAAGAACTGGGGTTTCCATACTTTCACGAGTTTAGCTCAGCTTCATGATCCTAACAACGGCTTTATTGTGAAGGATGTTTGTATTGTTGGAGCTGAAGTTTTAGTTTGTAAGGTAACACATGAGAACAAAGTGAATCAAGAAGCTAACTTAGCCGTTTTCCTAACATCTGAAAGTCAAAATGTGCATATGGAGTTGGAAGTCCCAAATCTGCACACTATTTCACAAGTTTCTACACTAGTTTGCACTAAACCTACTAAACATACCGACCTAGAGTTGTTCTCACCCTCAATTGAAAAAATTATGGATTTCAGTAGTGTAGAACAATTAGAGGAAATATATTCTCATAATCCTTCACTTATTGAGTCTCAGCTGAAGAAGAGTCGCGCAATTACTGATTTGGCGTTTGCTGCATTAGGGAGGGTTTTTTATTTCCTTAAGACTAGAAAAGTGAAAGATATGAATGACCAAGCTTGTAAGGATCTTCAAGTTTTATGGGACGAACTTGAGAAATTTAGATTTGATGTCACTTGGCTAGAGCCTCATGTTCAATCTGCTTTAGGAATGAAAAGTTATGTGGAGAAAGCTTTGGAGGTAGAAAAGTTGAAGGAGAATGTGGTAGCGCTAGTTCTTGAAACAGAGAGGCTAAAGGCAAAGTTGCTTGCTGCTGAAGTAAATCTTGACATAGAAAGACGCTTGTTGAAAGCAAAAGGCTTCAAAGAAATAGATTTAAATTCTGAATTAGGATGTGGGAGTTGGAGGCCATAGACCTATAGCTAAGTATGTATTGATTTTATTTTTCATGTCTTGAAAGTTTAATCTTGCAAACACTATCCATTGAATGGTAAGTTACTTGTATAAAAAGAACTCCCAATTGCAGGTCCTATAGGCGATTAAACTATGGCAAAGAGGAATCTTGTAATTGGAATTGGCAACAAGCAGAAAATCAATAGACTGATATTCAGTTCCGGAATACTTCTTGTATTCCTTCCATGATATAAATCTTTGCTTCTTATAAAAAGGTGTTTTTGATGAATCTAGTGTTACACTGTGAATGAATTTGGATACACTTTTTCCTTCATGTTATCAGTTGCATTTGAAGTTGTGATCACTCTGTATGATCAGAAAACACCTAACTGGTCTCAACTCTGTAACAATGTTTGTGGAAGTTAAGAAACTCTGTATGATCACAAATACATTTACTTTATTAAACTGTTTTTGTACTCAGACATCATAACGTTCTGAAGTCTGCTATTAACTTAATCATTCCAAGTTTCAACTTGAGAATTACTTTTAAGTTAATTTTAAAGAGTCACAATTCAACCCTCTCCTTGTGACTATTTTATCTACTTCAGAGAACATATTTCGTCTAATGTTTAATAGGTTCAACGCAAACTAGTGGAGAAACTAGTGAATGAGTTTCCAAAATTGGGTCTTGACCTTCTGGTTCTTGCCTTGGTACTTCCACCTCGGTATGCTCGGTTTGACTTCCATATGTCCCTGAAATAGGTAAGCTAGCTGCTTGATTTACTCACTTCTCATTTCGTGACTCACAAAGAAAAACTTTTTCCCCAACAATACAAGCACCCTTCACAATAAACCCCTGGTTAGGATCATCAAGCGCATCTAAATGCAAGAATCTTGGCATGAAACCCCGAGTATAATCATTTGCATGAAACATGTAATGATGATATTTTGGAAAATTCATGTATGAAGAGTCGATTTAGTTGCATAATAAAAATGAACGTATAGAGAAATATAAGCTCAATTAAAACACCCCCCTCTAAGAAATTACTGCGACAAAATTTCCATCTCCGTTTAACACAATAAAATAATGTAGTCCAGGACAGAAAATGAGGTCAATTCAGCTAAACCTTTTGATTGAGGTCTATAAAAAAAAATACCATTTCCATATGTGATTGTCATGTTGCAATTGAGCTGATTGAATACAAACAACATAAATTCGACATCTCTGCTCCATCCCCTTAGACATATTGGCAGTTTGCATGGCCTCCAAATAAATTGATAAGCTGTTGTATATATCGTTCCCTTTCGGAAACAGAATAATCCTCCTAAGCCAAAACCAAATCAGATCAAAACACAAAAATATAATAAATAAATCGTGTCAAAGAGTATCCAACAGAGGGAATTCATTCATTCAAATAACGTACCATGGATAGCCGCCATGAACAAAAGGCTCGGAATATATCTTCTTAGAATTCAAGTGAGAGAAGTTTTCAATCTTCCATGTGAAATTCTCAAATATCTCAACATTTTTTTCTTCTTGATGCTCCATTTCTACAAATTCTACAAGAAAAAGAAAATTACATAAATATTCTCCCTTTACCATTAAAAATAGAAGGATGTTAAAAATCCATAAATGCTTGAACAATTAATTTCAAACGATGAGACTATATTTTGTTGTGTGTTGTGTTCATGTGTTGAATTGGTGTGCTTAGAATAAAAAATGGCTACACAAAGGTAAATCAGTAGATGACAAAGGTTCTGATCTCCATTACATTTCATTATTCCAAAAATAGACCATCAATTGTCTCAACTGCCAAACGGTGAATGCGCCAATAAAAGCATAGCAGTTATTATCAAATATTCTGATAATATCTACAATAATTGTTTTTCTAAAAGAAATCTGCTCTTTTCTTTTTGGTAGTGGCCGGGTTTGAACCTCGGACCTTGCATATTTTATGCATTGTCCCAACCAACTGAGCTAAGCTCACGAAATCTGCTCTTTTACACCCTTCAAAGCTTCGAGCAATATTAGATTTAAAAGTCAATTAACGACAAATCATTTTGAAGCGGAATGTTTTTGGTCACTTTCATCCAACTATTTTGACGCGGAAATTTTTAAATATTTAATAGGATTTAATGACCAAAATTTGAAATTTGAAATATAAAAAAAAAACTGATTTAAAAGGTAATTAAGGACAAATCATGCTATAAAATCAGGTTTCACATTCCAACGTTGTAATTTCACCATGTCACCTGAAGATGAGGGCAGAAAATCAGAGGTGCATGGAACATTGGGTCGTCCTTGGAGGGCATATTCCACAGTGGCTATATTGCAATGTTTCATAGATTCCTTTGTGGATACTAGAGGTTGGGAACAGATGGAGGGACAGCCCAATGATAAGGTTACTTATGTGGAGTTTGAGAATGTTGGACCTGGATCTAACACTGATGGTAGAGTGAATTGGCCTGGTGTTACAGTTCTTCGCAACCCGGACCAAGCACTTCCTTTCACTGCTTCATATCTCTTGGATGCTGACTCTTGGATTCCTTCTAAGGATGTTCCCTATGATAGTGGACTATAGTCTATAATATTCTTGTTTGTGCTCCAAGTTTTGTTTCACCTCTTTTTTTTTACCTTCTTTAGTCAATTCTTGTTATTTCACCTTTATGTTTCTACTCCAGTATCAGTTCACATATATGCATTTAGAAAGAAACATGTTACA
>Ga0315915_1000889_pt1 | contig 33907 bp, 20 predicted proteins | sample MpolbnodulesMG_FD_207738 | JGI IMG/M metagenome (GOLD analysis project Ga0315915, IMG submission 207738) | Medicago polymorpha root nodule microbial communities from Los Angeles, California, United States - branched nodules | ecosystem: Host-associated > Plants > Roots > Nodule | place: USA...
AGAGAGAGAGAGAGAGAGAGAGAGATGGTGACGACGAAGGTCTTTGAGAACAAGAGAGAAGACGTGTGTGAAAAGTGGTTCACAATATCTTTTAATTGCAAAATTTAATCTTAATCTTTTATTTTAATCCAATGGTCAATATTATATCTTAACATCTCTCACATTTAACTAATACTCTCATTTGATATAGGAATCTGTTACTCTTATCTGACATAAAAAGTTATATATAGACGTCGCAAAACTCAACTCTTCAAACATTAACTCACAAACAATAATGAAGAGCTAATACTATTTTATAGTTGGATTTGGCAAAATTCCGCTTGCGATTTTTTTTTGACATTTTTCTCATATAGGTCCTTTAACTTTTTATTTTCAAAATTGATCGTTTACATTACATGTGTAAATTTTACGGAAATGCATTCATTCAAGAGCAATGATTTGAACTTACGAACCAAAAAAAAAAAAACAAATTCATTTCTAATGTGAGATGTGATGAATGGACACATAAGTATTGCTTGTCTTTAGTTTCGGATGGTTCACACGATCACAAAACATATCATAAAATCGACAATGCAACCATGAGCATAGTTTAAATGCTAGTAGTGTACATATAAGACTCATTTGGGGGGAAACTAAAACCCAAAACATCAATCCGGAAATAATGTTAAACTGAAATAATAGCAGGCATGGTTTTACCTTCATTTTTTAAGTTTAAAACTAATTTTTAATCTTTCAAGAAAAGAATAATGTAACATTAACCATTCTACACCAAGAGAGATAGAAATAGTGGTAATGACGTGAAATATATCATAAAAAAAGAGACAAAGGGAAAATAAAGTGTTGGATAAGTCTAAGAAAATTAAGGGTATATAGTTATAAAGGTTGGAAGTATAATTGGGATCCATGCTCTTTTTGGTGGGTTTTTAATTGGTCCATGGACACCCCACATCCCTGACATTGACATACCTTTCTTCAACGAGTATTATCGGGCAGGGCCACAACTACTAGAGTAGAACTAAATTTATAGACGGAGCAGTGCTATTGAGCACGACTCAATAACCCCACGACAATACACGACTTTGTAACAAGTTGTTGTCACACAATACACGGGGGAGAGAGAATAAAAGAAATCTTCTACACTATTCATCCAATGGCTTTAACTGTGTCGTGCGTTTTCGTCCCTTGATTGTGTCGTGCTAACAAGCAATTTCCTTATAGACGAAAGTGGAGAAAGGTTACCAGCTTACTATCAGTTCCATCTCTGTGGCATATCAACATTACCAATAGCTTAGCTATAAGAAGTAAGAACATATAGGACATGACAGTTGAACCAATCATGTTATGTTAATCAGAATTTGATTTCGTGATTTATTATAACCAAATAGTATTAATAATATAAAACTATAGCGGGGCGGATATATATGGTACAACCACTCGATTTATATGTTGGAATGGTTTAACACCAATTTAACACCAAACGTCAAACTCAATTTTTATTCTTCATGTTATCGTCAGCTTAATATGTATTTATAATAATCAACTAGTAGTAAGTGGGAAGAGTAACAGCTAACAAATCACTCTTGACTTTAGTCAAAAGGTCCTATATGAATCCCTTCTTCTAATGTGAAATTTTGAAGTGATTATTTAGTGATGATTAAACAATTTGTGGTCAAATTTTACTGGTAAGTGTTGTTCTACTTTTTTTGGAAAGATATAAATTTAAAGATTATGTACTCGAGATGTAAAATAATTTAAAGATACATACCAAATCATATGTTATATAGATATACTCCTTTAGTCATTATTATATATCAGATATATAAGTTATTTAATTTTGTCAAAAAAAAAAGTTATTTAATACATTTAATTTTTATTTTTTTTATAATAATGATTGGAGATATATTTATGAACATATTTGAAAAAATATATATAGCAAGTGAAAAAAACATATAACAAGTGACATATTCTTTAATGGAATAACAAGTGACGTATAATGAGACTCTTTAAAAAAAAATGACATATAATGGGATTGATGTAGCTAGACACATATGTAAAACTTTTTCACATTACATGCACATAATCTTTTTTTAGAGAACATATATACCCCCTTTTGTCATTATTATATATCAGATATATAAGTTATTTAATACATTTAAAAAATTATTTTTTGTTTATAATAATGATCGGAGATATATTTATGAGCATATTTGAAAAAAAATATATAACAAGTGACATATTCTTTAATAAAATAACAAGTGACGTATAATGAGACTCTTTAACTTTTTCACATTACATGCACATAATCTTTTTTTAGAGAACATGCACATAATCTTTAAAACTCAATATAAATTATTTTACAGTTCATTTGATAATGTTTTTAGACAAATGTTGACAAATGTCCTTAAGACACTTGATAAGAAGTTTAAATTGGAGATTTTATCAAAATTTATGTATTTAACATATTGAAACATCAAAAAACAATTTTTTTACATGAAAGCTATCGATTGTTTATATTTTTAAATCCTTAACAAATGGTTAGCAGGACCCATGTTTTTATGTATATCCACAATATTGTGGTAGGCATGGAAAGAGACGGATCCAAAAAGAATCCCTTAAACGGTACTGGTTTCTTTGAATTGCTATTGACTCAAAAAAGAATCGCTAGCTTAAGACTCAAGTTTGATATTTCATATTTATTTATTTAAAACTTTCCATGTTAAGACCTTTAAATAGGTCATTCGGTCAATGTATAACACTAAACAAACGAGTAAATAGACAATTACCTTTATGAAATTGTAAGTTTCGTCAATTACTCTTTGACGTTAACAAAACTTCAATTACTCTCATGAAATTGCACAACGTTAATCAATTTACCTCATCCGTCAAATTCTTCTGTTAGTCAACATCACGTTTTGCAAATACCCCCCCTGAAGTTTTGCACTTATGTGCAAAATTCCCCCCGAACTTGAAAATTTTGATTTTTCTTCTTATATTTGACTCAAAAAATATTAAAGGCAAACAATTAACATAGTGGTTGATATCCTTGTAAAAAATGCATAATTATAATATTTTTCAGCTTAGTTTTGTTTTATAAATAGATTAGATGACATTTTTTTAACCAATGATTAGATGACATTGTTTCTAATGGTTTTAATGTGCAGTATTTATCTGATTATGAAAATTATATCAAGTGACAATATACACTATTATCATTCAGCAATATAATTCATTATCATGTGGCATCATCCACTATTTTGAAATCACAAACGATATGAAAGAATTAAATGAATAGTAAATAAATACACCTATTAGATCAAACAATAGTCTCCTAAATCTTACTTTAGCTTTGGATTGGAAATGGAGATGCATTAGTTTGTCAGCAAAATTAGAAAATCATTTCACATATTATTGGGTTTTGGGAGTTTTCTTGTGTCTCATTGTTGTTGTTTATGGATAGCTAAACAATTTATGTATGTTTATCTTCTTGTTTCATTCATGCACATCTTGTGCTTGGATGTGGTTTTAATATTATAAGTATATTTTGCCTTCGCAACAAAAAAGAAGTAGTAGGTAAGTAAATGTGAAGGAACTAAAGTTGAGCATATTAAGTAAATCATGACAATATTGAAGCATATGAATGAAATAGAAAAGCATAGGTGCCGAAGAAACAACTATTCAATTTCAAAAATAATCTAAAGGGACAACCAAATAGTCCATATAACATAGTTGTTTGTCTTTAATATCTTTTGAGTCAAGTATAAGAAAAAATTATAAATTTTTAAGTTCGGAGGCATTTTGCACATAAGTGCAAAACTTTAGCGGGAGAATGTTTATTTTTATTTTTATAATTCATCAATAAATATTTTACATTTTAATTCAGTATTATAAAATCGCTTACAGTGTGGAGAGATGAATTATACGTCTGGTGGATCCAATTAGTTAGTTCGCAAGTCGTAGACATAAAGCTAAACTAAAATAGACTGTTATGTAGTGTAATTCCTTTCTTGGATGATCATCATCATTACCATACCTTTAAAGACAAGCATAGCTCGCTAAGACAAAAAGCTGTTATATATGATAATATTTTTTATTACAAACTTCATTATTTTTCAATATTTGATACAACTTGATTTGATTCGTGTTGGTTCGACCGATCAATTTATTTAGGTAAACGCTAACTTATGTCCTCAAGGGCACATGTTAAGAAAATTGTTATAGAAACATATGTATCAAAAGTCATGCAGTCAACTTCTTAAAAGTTAAATTATCATGTTTTCCAATTCAAAGTTTCTCATTTTGTGTTCCTTAACATGTGTCTTTATGACACAAGTTAACATGACCCATTTATTTATCTATTTATTAGTCATCTCGACTTAGAGCTGTCAAAAATGGATCAGACTAATAGATCGCCCCATTAACCCATATTTTAGGCTGGATCAGGCCTAAGAAAACTCATTCAAAACACACTCGGGTTTTTTGGACCCAAGCCCATTTGGCCCACATAAAAATGGGGCTGGCCGGACTTTGGGCCGACCCATTATTAATATTTTCATTGAATTTTTATTTAAAAAATAGTATATATTTTAAAAAAATTATCAACTAATTTAAAATTTATTAATAAAAAAATATTTAAATAAATAAACTTAATAAAAATGAATGAATTTAGCTCAAAGTTTATAAATTATTAATTTGATTCAATTGAATGAATAATCTAGAGTTTAATTAATATTCAATGTTAATGTAAAAATTATTTACACGTTTATATCCATCCAATCATATTTTAGCAAAAAGATAGTTGTGAGTAATTAATAAATATTTTGAAGTTTTACGTGAAAATTATTTACACTTTTATGTTCATCCAATTATATTTTAGAAAAAAATTATGATTGGATCACGTAAAAATTGTTTACACCTTTATGTTCATCCAATCATATTTTACATGATGGGCTAAAATATGATTGGATGGACGTAAAATTTTTGTTTCGTTGGTATGTTCATCCAATCATATTTTTGCTAAAAAATAATTGTGAGACTTCTGGATAATATGTAAGTTTTACGTGATGTTTGTCACTCCTGCGTATCAATAAAACAAAAAAGAAAAGGAAATCCAACTATAGACCCAAAAAAGAAAGGCAATCCAACAAAATTTAATTAATTGCAACATACTTTATGTATTTGGTGCACAACCGCTTATAAATATCAACTTCATGAACCCATAACCTTCCACACTATTAGATCAAACCAAGTAACGATATTGAAAAGAAGGAGGAAATGAGGCTCATTTCAACTCTCCTCTTCTTCTTGCTCCTAATCTCATTGGCATATTCCTCTGCCACTCCAACCAGATCAAGAAAAAGAGCTCGTGTTCATGAACCATGCAAGAGATTGGTGTTTTATTTTCATGACATTATTTACAACGGTCACAACTCCAAAAATGCCACATCAGCAATTGTAGGCACACCAGCATGGGGTAACCGAACCATATTGGCAAACCAAAACCATTTTGGTGATTTGGTTGTTTTTGATGATCCAATCACTTTGGACAATAACTTACACTCACGCCCAATTGGTCGTGCTCAAGGATTTTACATTTATGATAAGAAAGAAATTTTCACTGCTTGGCTTGGATTCTCATTTGTGTTTAACTCTACTCAACATAAGGGTAGCATAAATTTTGCTGGTGCTGACCCTTTGATGAATAAGACTAGGGACATTTCGGTAATTGGTGGGACTGGTGATTTCTTCATGACTAGGGGAGTAGCTACTCTCTCAACAGATGCATTTGAAGGTGAAGTTTATTTTAGGCTTCGTGCGGAGATTAACTTGTACGAATGTTGGTAATTAACTGGCTAAATCATTGTTTTCAGCTAATCATTACCAACTTAGATTCTCTCTGTGTTTGTGTTTTTTTGTGGTTTGTTTTTTTTGTCATTTACATTTGTTTCTTTTTCCTTTCTTTCAAGTGCGGAGCCTTGGAGGGATACGAGATATGTCGTTAAAATGTTCCTCCTTATTCAGAATTGAATAATGCTTCGCATTTAACATTATGTGTGAAGTTTTGTTTCCTGAAGTTAATTAAATTCTTGGATATTTTTTTAATGGTCATCTCATGTTTCTTAATGGAAATTTGGAATTAGGTTCAAAATGAAGTTTACTCGCTGTTAAAATTGCCTTCCATGAGGTTGGTTTTTTTTTTTACATAAGCAAACTTAACTCATTTTATTAATAATAAGAGTCTTGATACAAGATGAAATATGATCATAAACGTGATAACTAACATAATAATGATGTCATTGCTAACAAATGGACAACACTATTTGTTTGTTTCCTAATGAAATTTATCTTAAAGTTTTGTTATGTTCCAAGTGAAGTTTTGCAAATATCAATAATAGTGCCAACTTCCAAACATGGAAATGATGTTGAGTCTCCTAGTTATACTGTCAACCGCTTACTTGCAATCAAGTTCGATAAACACCTTGGATGAACCAATAATGACAAGCCATTTTATCATTTCCCTTAAGTTCCTTGCCTCCGCTTCATGTGGTTGTGGTAATCCGAAGAACGAAATTGTTTTTGCCTTTATGAACTCTCATAGGCTTCCTCTAATGCACATGCTTATTCCATAACATCCTTGTTCCTTGAAGATTGTTGCATCAATATTGCATGTGAACAGTTAAGTTAGTATGGATATTGCATAATATATGTAAAGAGGTACAAGTTCGAACCCCAAACATTCTACTTATTTATCTTATGAGGTGAATTTCTAGCCACTACTCTATGCTACTTGACAAAAAAAATTGCCCTATTATAATGAGAATTTAAAGTTGTAACTCAATACTTTGATCTTCCCAAATTATATGTCATTCATCTTATATTAAGAAATGAAACTAATGGTGTATAGAAAAGTGAAATTTGAGTTATTTTACAAAAATATCATTCATGAATGGTATGAAATTTTTTTATTGAATAAAGATAAAGTAATAAATAGTAGATGACATTATGGTAAAATAAGCATCAATGATTCATTGATATTGTAAAATGATGTATAATTAAGGATAAACAAATTTTATTAAAATGACATATAATTTGGAATAGATGGAGTAGATGAAACTTGATGAATAAATTCTTGAGAGTTTTAAAGGTTCAAAAGATAAAACTTATCAATAAATTCTTGAGAGTTAAAATAAGATTAATTAAATTCTTGAGTTGATGAATAAATTACGATTGATAAAATTTAATTACATTCTAACTTATTTCACAAAAGTTCTCTGGTTTTTTATTCTAACTCAATCAACAGAAAATTCGCTTTTAAGAAAAAACCGCAAACTTTCATTTTCAATTTGAGTTTTCCTAAAATTAAAATGATTAATTCTCATTTCAATTTAAACTTTCTAAAATAAAGTTTTATTTTTTGAAATGGAAATGATTGTATTAATTCAAATTGTCTTGAAAATACAAAGTAGAAAATTCAATAGGCACCTCCTCCATCCAAACCATATTAGGTTCAGAGTGGGCTATTAGGGCCAATCTATTAGCAACTTTGTTTCCTGATCTAAAAGTAAAATGAAGCTGACACATGTCGAAACTTGATTTGGCTCTGTGGAATACCTATAACATTAACCCAAGATAAGATCTATTATGAACATAGTCTTCTCTCACCAGCCTTATTAACTTCTCATTATCTCCTTCAAAAGCGACCTTTCTAAAACCACAATCCATGGCGAATCACATTCCAGTTAGCAGCGCATAAGCCTCAGCCTCTAATACTTTATCATTACCATATGTTTCCCAAGTGCTAGCGGCCATAACCAAACTAGCAACGTCTCTAATGATGATTTCTAAATTCCATTTTCCTTGACTTTGCATGTTCGCGTCTGTGTTCACCTTTACCATTCCCGGATTTGAACGCTTCCATTTGGTATTCCTAGACTGATGACGATGCGAAACGGGCTCTAAACCAGAGTTGATTCAATGGCTTACAATTTCATTCCTTTAAAAACTCATAAATTAAAATATTGAACTACACACAAAATAAACAATCTCAAATTTGACAATTTTCAAACCCTAGATTATGTCATACAAAATCTTTTAAATTCTACTAAATTTAACTAATATCATTTAATTTCAAACTTTTAAAATGATTTCAAATATCAAATATAGAGTAATCAAGCTCCCAATTATTTAATTAAGCTCAAGCAAATATAGGTTAAACTTGGAGGGCCATATTTAAGCCGTTGAAATTTGGGAGGAGAAAATCAAGCAATTATGAAACTTGGGGGCAAAATTACCTTTAAACATTTTTTTATCTTTTCAGAAAATATAATATAATATAATATGAAATTAGCAGAGAAAATGACTTTATATATGATTCGTTCTCTTCTCTCTATCCAAACAAATCATACATAAAACCATCTCATTTTCTTAGTTTATTTCATTTTTCTCATTGTGATCCTCCCATTTGTAAATCACTCAAAATAATCATCGAGACTCTATTAATATTTCAAATTAGTTTATATCGTTGTTAAAAATTTTACAATTAGGTCCCTGTCTTTATGATTTTGTCACATGATGAGGGGCCTAATTGAGAAGCTTTTAACAAAAACAGGGACTAGGTTGAATTATTATTAAGGTCAAAGACTAATTTGAGAGTTACTTACAAAAATATGAATCAATTTGATGGTTTACTCTCATTTATTTTTACTAAAATATTTCAAAAATATGCATCAATTTCAACAACTAAAGAAAACATGCGAAGTAGGCTTATGATCTTAGTGGAGTTTCACTCCTTCCATTCTTATGCATCTTTACTAACTAAAATCACAAGTTTGTTGGATCATCTGTCAGATTTGGTGTTCAAACATGTGTTTCGTGAAGGCAATGTATGTGCAAATTTTTTGCCTAGGTTAGGAAGAAATTCTACTCTTGGAGTAACAATATAGGTAACGCCTCTTGATGAACTGCTCTCGTTACTCAACTTTAATACTTTCGATTTCTAGTTACCTTTTTTATTTTTAATGACCTTCAAAAAAAAAAAACATGCAAAGAATCATGCATGCAGTTCCATCTTAATCAATATTGAGTGAGGTCTAAAGCAAACTCTCACAACTAAAATGGAGTAGTTGACATGTTAGCACTAAATATAAGATGATTGTAGAGCGTAAAAGCTTGTTAATTGTCATCATGGAACAATTAGGCCCATGGTTGACCGACCAAACAACTAACTATAAACCAGTTGCCAACCACTGAACCAAAACATAGGGTGGCTATATTTGACTTGTTTTCAAGTTAGAAAATCACGACAAAAAAGTTGTTATCATGATTTGGGTAATCGTAGGCTTAAAGCGTTTGAGGAAAATTAATTAAACAATAACATTCAAATGAGAAAAGTGGTCCTTCTCCTTCCCTCTTTCTCAAATATGGGCTGTTTTTTCTAAATATTTAGTTTAACATGGCTTCGAAGTAAGATAATAACTTGAGTGAAAACGAAGTATTGGCCAAATACACGCACATATACTAGCCAAAATAGTCTCCACTCCCCACCCACTCACGTCACCTGCCAATGTATAGACAGCAGTACAGCGCATACAAATTAAATTAGAGTAATGTTATAAACACTCCTCTTAACGCATTTTCTTTTTTAATATTTACTCTTTTATTAGATGAAATACATGTTAATTATGCCACTTTAAAAATAAGTTCAACATAAAGTGATAAAATTCATATGTATTTCACTTAACAAAACAGTGAATGTTAAAAAAATTGTTAAAATAAATGTTGTTAACGTCATCTTAAATTAAAGTTTTAAATTTTAGTCGAAAATACCATTCCATTGATGGGTGGGTCAGTCTAAATCCGGAGGAACAGAGCACTGAGAGCAGCTACAAGAAGTAGGACTGGGTCCAAAAGTCAAGTTCTGTTTGATAATTACGCTGAAGCTACCTCCTACCTCTACAAGCACAACAAATATCATTTTATCATTATTTATTTTTATTTACTTAATTTTATATTAGCAAACTCAAATTTATATTTATATTTTTCTGAATAGAAATTAGTTCTTCAAAAAAAATAAAATAGTTCTGATAGCTCGATATTTTGGCTTTTCATAATAAGTAAAATGTTGGACGAGAGGTTGCTCGAGCATCATTCAATTACCCAAGGGGGAAATAACATTAATATAATGTATTGTATTTTTAGAGGATAATATATTGTATTTTGCTTTAGGAACTTTCTTCCTTACGGAGTAGTTTCCTTTTCCTGCTTTTTTTATTTTATTTTATTTGTTGTTTAGCCTTGACAAAATAAAGCCAACAATAATATTTTGACACTTCGAATTTCTCAATTTCATTCATCACAACATTTTTTTAATTTAGATTTGACATCATCTGATCTAGAATAAGTTTGAGATTATTTATACTCCCTCCATCCTATAATAGATGATTTATTTGAAAATATATATTGTTGACCTAATATATTTTGACTGTATTTATCTACTAATATACAAAGATAAATAATATCATATAAGATATCGTTGGATTTGTCTCGATGAATATTTTCAAAATATCAAATTTTTATAATTTTTTTTAAGAGATTAGTAAAGTTATTTAAAATCAAAATTGTGCATTGTTATGTGTGACAAGATCAACTTTGTCACTTAATATGAGACGGAAGAAGTAATTTATTTCATGGAAAATGCTAAAAAGTGCATTTAGGGTATTTGTTAAGAAACTCAAATAAAAACTTTTATCTTGAAAATTGTGTATTTAACTGATTGAAATACTAAAAAATAATTTTTTTTTTTACATAAAATTTAGCAATTGTTTTCTTTTTTGAATCATTAACTAATGGCCTAAGAGCGCTTGTTAACATGAACTTTATTTTATGGAAAATGCTAATGAGTGCTTTAAGTGGACTCTTTTAAGGACTTTAGATAATAAATTTGTATAGAAACATCTGCATTCAATTCAATGAAAATTGAAGTATTAAACTTTCTTAATGAATATTTTCTTAATTATGAATCCTTAAAAAGTGCACTTATTCTTAATTAGGAATCTTTAAAGAGTGTCCTTAGGACACTCGTCAGCAATTTCATTTTATCTCAACCTCTCTTTTCATATATTATATTACCAATCTATCACATGAATAATATTGCACTCGATATACCTTTTTTATATGAAGGTGCTCAAGGTGTATACAGTTGTATAGCATGTCCCCCATACATTTTCCTTTGAGAGTAAAGATAGTGAATTCTCCTAAATCATAAGAAGAGTTTCTTTTCTCATCCTTCAAGCTTCTTACACGCTCTAGTTCGAATTCTAAAAATCCAAATTTTGAGGGTTTATTGAGGATTTTTAACATTTTTACATCTTTCAGATTATATAAACCAAAATATCACAAGACATCCAGGAAGTTAGTAGGATGGGATAAGAAACTCACAAAATATAATCCTTATAGTAGTTGTTTGGTAGTGGTAACCAATATCTTCGGGACGACCTAATAACATTGAATTAATATTTATGAAAATTTGCTCACGCTCTATGTTTCTCATGCGCTCTCCGAAATATAAAAAATGTTCTCGATTTAATAACTCAAAATGAGGTTTTCCCCTATTTTTGAATTGCAAAAAACTAGCCATCGTCGTTTTAGTCACAATTCAACTATGGTTAACTTCTTTGTTTTTTCCACCAATCCAGATTCTGAAATTCAAAAAAACAAGTACTTTGGATTTTATAATCTGAAGACTAGGTATGTCAAAATTAAAGTTTACATCTTTTTCTCATGATATTTTTGTACAAGAGGAGTTCGGATTATAAAATTCAAAGTACTTAATTTTGGTAAAAAAACAGTTAGTCGCAGTTCAACCGTGACTAAACTGACCATGGTTAATTTTTTCAGTTTGAAAATATTGCTAAACCTCCTTTTGGAATTTCAAAGGGTGTGCGAGAAGTATAGAGGGTGAGAAAAGAATTTGTCAACATTTATCGATGCTTATTAGGCCAAGGATAAAGAAGCTTTGCCGTCACAACTTTTTATGGGTTGGTTTTAATGGGCCTAACTATAGTTTGGGGGCACTTTCTCCACCTCCCACATTTCCAAAGAGCTACAAATGATCATTTCAAACAAACATGTGCTTTTTTAATGTGTGCATCCGAAATCATATTAAGGTATTTAGGAGCGTTTGAAGGAGATGATTTAAGTTTCTCGTAGGTTAACAGGTTAGTGGTCTGCTTGAGAATGTCACAATTTTGAAACTCTTGAGCGAGAGTATTATCACTCATTGTAATTCTATTCGACTCGAACAATTAGTACATACAGTTGTGCGAAAAGAATACCTAACAATTTTTTTTTTTAATATTGAGGTGTGAAAAGTTTCTCCCTTTAGCATTGGAAGGTTCGCATAGAAATGGCCGAAGATTTTTACATGACAACTAGTAGAGATTTGATTCTGCAGTATCTGGCCCCAGAATACTTCACTTGTGTATAATTTTCAGCCAAAGAAACCTAGTATAAAATCTAAATGATTGCTATGGACAGAAGTGACGTGGTTGACTTTCCTTTAAAGGGGCCATTATTAGGAAAGAATATGTTCTTTCAATTCAACCAGTTAAAACAAGACTTAACGAAGGAAGTCTCTCTATACTTTAAGCATAACAACATGTTGGTGCTCTTCTAACCACAGTTTATATTCTGCAGATTATGCACTATGGGTGAAGCATGAAATAAAATATATTGTGTATATGTCGTGGAATATTCCATATGCAGCGATAAGAAGACTATACACGCCTTTCTTATTCTTTATTGAAGATTATTGACTTTTCGGTGTGTCTGATAGATTATTGACTTTTTTGGCAAAAGATTATCGACCACTTCTTCCGTTTGTTTCAAATAATATACATGAACAAAAGTATAATTTTGAACAGGTAATAAAGAGGGTCTTTTCTTATGACAACGTAAGATTTTTGAAAAACAAAAACAAGTTAAACAAAATAATCCGGTTGATAATAATCAGTCGTCTCTGACAATTTGGAGACTCTTGTTATAGTCTTAACAATTTTCATTTGAAAATAATTGAAAAAAATAAATCTAACATCACTTATAGTGACAGACAACTAAGTTGTAGTGAAATATATGAGCAATAGTTTAAATTAAACATGACTTTTAGCCATAGACAAAGATACATGTACATAGGCAATGCATAATTGACAATAAAATTGTTGTCTTTAAGACTTTTACCTACAAAAAAGTGACATTTAGTGACGGATTTTTTCCGTAGGTATAAGTTTTTTTTCCAAACTTTTGAGCCCCCTCTAAACTTGAGGCCCTGTGCCAAGGGCCTTGTTGTACTTGCACAGGGGCCAGACCTGATAATATTTAGTAGTTATTTTCTAAAAGAACAAGATATAAGAAGAACGACTTCATAGTTTTTCAAAAAGGTCGATCTTCGTGCGTAGTTATTACTAACTCTTTCTCTCTATTTACAAGTAATTTGACATTTTTAACATAAATAAAATTACCTGAAACAATTCAATAATTTTTTGCCTCAAAAAAATTAAATAATTTTTTAAATGCATACTCGTTTAAATTTATAAAGTTTTGACATTTGTTTGTACAAATTTACCATAAAAACTACTTTGAAACACAGTGGGTATATAAAATTAAAATATAAAAGCATTACATGATATTAAACTGAATTTAGATAAATTAAGAAAACACAGTGGGTATATTTTATTTTTTTTGAAGAAGAAACAGTGGGTATGTTATAAATGTTAAATTAACAAATTATATTAAATCATATACATACACAAACCTAAAACATAATTAAATCATTTTCTTGCGTTACTGAAACTAATATTCTTTTACTCAATTCAAGATTGTAATTCGATTCTACTCTATAGGTTTGTGATAGCATTTTCGGTTTTTTAGGCATCATGATTCATGTGAAATGATATTCCTCCATATACATTTTTTAGAGGAAATATTTCTCCATTCTTTTGTTGCATGCTTTCTCGTACGTATAATTTTTTTTTTAGGGCTTCTCTTACACATAATCATTGCCGTATAGTTTGACATATGAAAATATACTCTAAAACATTCATCATACGAAGAGAAACGAGAGGATTTTAAGGAGATTCCGTATAAAGAAGCCAATAATATATGTGTCTTAATAACTTGCATGGAAGATATTTTGGTAGTTAAAAAACACGTATGTGAATGTGATGTGAATCATCACTCATCAGAGTTAAAGTCGGTGGCCAAAAACAGACGTGGCAGTTCCTCTCCCATGCATCTGTAAGGTGCGTGAAATGGAAGAATCAGAAAATGGTGAAAGGGACGATTGTGATTTTTGTGGAGAATTGGGGATGGACAAACATCACTCTCTCAGTCTCTCTCTACCCACCACATTGTCTTGTTCCTATGTCCCTACCCCACATAAAACCTTTACCTCTCCACTTGGTTCTATATTTCCACTTTTGTGCTCGCACACGGCTTACTTGTGTAGAATACTAATACTAATATCTCTCTTTTGTCAAATGCATCGGAAAATACTTGCCAAAACAAAAAGCTAGCAATATTGATGTTCTGTTTAGATGGTAAAAGAAAGTGAAAGGAAAACAATCACTGCATGATAGATATCAGAGGATGGTCCACTAATTATGTGGAGAATCTCTAGAACCTCAATGAGTTTACCATAATTCTCCAAAAATTCATACATAAATTGTATGCAATGGTCTCTTTTCAAAGGTGGTTACACCATGTATATATCCAATCCAATAAGTTTAACATGATGGATGAAGTAAACGATTGGTAAAAGTTAAAGCTGAGAGTGAGTAGCAAGATTCAATGTAAAGATGTTGTGGGACAGAAATGCACATGCTCATAGTCCATAATAGAAATCCACTGCGTATCTTGTCTTTGTTTTTTTTCTTCGAGGGTACCCACGAGTAGCAATTTTTTTTTTAAAAAGTAAAATGGAATATATTAACCGAAATCCTTGAAAATTCAGTACAAGGAGAGCCGAATTCAGGATAAAAATCACATTATATCAAATAGTAAAAAACAAGAAAAAAGATGACAAAAAGACCTCATTACAAAGTAATCCCCAACCAAGCTAAATTAAACAAAAAAGTTTAAAGAGATTAAAGATGAATTTGTACCATTTTTAACAAAAAAGTTGAGTTTTATAATAGTAAAATAATGAGAAGAAATATAATGTTTTATTAAAGAAATAACAAAGTTAGTTGAAGCGTTCAATTTATGTGTGCAAAATCTAACTTATTATTGTGTATGAATGTATTTAGGTTTATTTAGAGTTGTATCCCTCTTGTTTCACTCACTTACAAAATTGGCTCAAAAAAAATATATTGGCCTCCCCACTTAAAAACACTCGTTTTTATAACCTTTATTTCTCATATTTTTTTACTAAAAAATGATGATGTGATGTATTTTAAACAATACGATTTGATGATGTAAAATGATCAACAACTATAAAATTACCAAAAACATTACTAAAATCTTGAATAAAAAATCAATGTAAATATGACATATCACTATTTTTAAGTTCAAAGTATGAAAAAGATACCAAAACTAGTTGATTTTAAAATCGATTGCATAAATTTCTGTTGCATCAAAAGAATGAATCTTTATCCAAACTCTTTGATTGGATTAATGTTCTCTCTTTATGATGGATGAAAGCAAGAAAACATGGTCTTGATTTTGATATTCAACAATAGTGGATTAATCCTTGTGTTTCGGTTAATCTATTGTGTAATTTTTAGTTTCCTTGTTGTTTTTGGTACATCCGTTTTATTATTTTCATCTCTATTTTCTTTTTCTTTTTACAATTTTCATCTCTATTTTCGGTTTCTCATTATGTCCTCCTTGTTTAATGCATAATTTTATTTTAGCTTGTTTAAAAAAAAAAACTGCATAAACTTCAAAATATTTGTAGTATATTTATTTATTTAACCGGTGTCCCCATACTCTTGTTAAGATTTTTTTTCTAAATAACAAAATATTAGAAATGGAAGGTGAGAGTACAAAAAGCCAGCAGACATGCCCGATACACGGCACGTGGGCTCTAGAAATGGAATACCAAATAGTATATTCTATATTATTCTCTTTGAGGATTGCTAGGAACTAGGCAGGCAATCCCAATATTTTTCACAAATGCAAATTAAGAATTGGGGATTTTTTACACCATAGAGATAAAGACTAAATTGACTTTGGTTTGCTAATTTTGTTATTAGAATAGTTCCTACCGTTGAATGACAAAATTTCATGGTGCAAATTTAGCGGTTCGAAAGTTTTTTTTAGTTTACCGTATCATTTTTTTTTGTTGAAAGAAGTTTATTGTATCATTGATAAGAAGCTTTCACACTCGTTTTATACTAATTGTAGAGTATATATGGTGGATCTTTCTTTTTTAATTTGAGTTAGAAATTGAATATCTAACTATAAATTTAAGATTGCAAGTCTCTTACACGTGAACCAATCAATTGTTGATCTAGCGGTTTGAAAGTTGCATCGAATTTCTAATGATTTTTTTGTTGTTTAGACATTTAAAATCCCTTTCTTAAATACCGAGTGAATGTTGGGGGACAATGTTGTATGGGAGAATCTCATCTAAAAACTCGCATCTTATATCTAAGATTACATGTAAAGATCCAATGGCGGGGAGATGTAGAAGATAAGGTTCACTTGAAAAATATACGGAAAATGTTAACTAACGGTCTTATGAAATTGTTTAAGAAATCAAAAGAAATAACTTTTGCATATATATATATATGTGTGTGTGTGTGTGACTTTGGAAAATATTTGATTTGTATTTTTAAGATAAAATTTCGTTTTTAATTTTTTTAAACAATATTTTCGATGAACTTGTTATCATGGTATAGTAAAAGATAATCAAGGTGTTACAATCTTTTGGACTGACTTAATTTTTTTTAGATAAATGATATTTGTAAACCTCTTTTAAAATAACTTTAAAACAACAACTTTCCCCTATTCTTTTGGAACAAAACAATGGAGAGATAAGGAATAGAGAGAGTAAGAAGATAATATGGTTGTAAGAGTGGGAGATAGAGTTGTCTCAAAAATTGTTCCAAAATAAATGTATAAATATTAGGGTTAAATAAGTTTTTCGTCCTTATAAATATAACGAATTTTGATTTTAGTCCCTAAAAAATTAAACTGAATGTTTTCATTCTCACAAATTTATTTATTTTGTTTTTCGTTCTTAATGGCCATTTTATGTTCATATAAATGGCAAAATTATAACTCTTTTATATGTTCAAATTGTATCCATGTTATGTCCATTTATTATATTCGACATTTATATATTCATATTATGTTCAAAAAATGTCAAAAACACGTTAAAATTATATCCATAATTAAGGACCAAAAACAAAATAAATTTTTTTGTGAGGATGAAAACATTCAGTTTAATTTTATAGGGACTAAAATCAAAATTTGTTATATTTATAGGGACAAAAAACTTATTTAACCCTAAATATTATTACTCATTTTTTAATTTTTCTAGAGTATTAGTTAATTCTTTTTTTCTTTTTTTGCATTTTGTCAATCACATGTAACTAAATAATATGTTAAAATGGTTTCACCCAAAACTTCCTCTGTGCATATATATTAGTAGTATTTTTTATTGTGATGCATGCATAAATTATTGAATAAAAAATATATTGAACATAAATTAAAAATATTATTATTTAATGAAAATAAATGAAAAAGGTTAGAATTTTGACATATTCTCACAGTAACAGACCGTAAATATGGTTCCTTCCATATTTATATTTAATTTGTTGTTGCGGTGAGATGATATGTTTGACCGAGACTTTAATTTGTTGGTTTTGTTATTCTTGCAATAAAATTGCATCGTGACACAAGAATTATTGTCAAAATGTCACATCAAATCATTTTTTTAACATATTAAAAATTGAAGTATTTAACTTTTTCAATAAATATTTTTTAATTAGAAATCCTTTAAAGAATATCTTTAAAACACTCATATTTATTCATTTTTTGTTTTTTTAGAGACTTAATTGGATGAGTGTCTTTTAATTTGCTAGTTAAAATGTTGCTAATTTTAGAAGCAGCTCCCAACTTAAAAAACAATTGTGATAAGTAATTTAATGCTTTTACTTAACCACATAAAAGGTAAACATAATTAAAAACTTCATGTCTGTTTGGTTTTTATTGCAGTTTGTCGCAGATAAAAAGGGGATATGCATGTGACACAAAATTGTTTAGCAAAAGATCATTATAAATATATAGGTGATTTGAAAAGGTTTGAGTGCCAGTGAAATTTGCATGAGTGTGTGTGCATATAACCTAAGTAAGTAGAGAATGAACGCAAGTTATATAAATGAACACGTAAATAGAAATCACTTCATCAGATATAAAGGGAGAGAAAATGAAGTATGCAGAGATAAAGGGAGACAAAATGAAAATATCATATACATAGTACTGAAAATGAAAGAAGAACCATGCTAAGTTATAACCGTCTGTCATGAATATATGCACATTTTTAATGTCAAGAAAACAAGTTTTGTGGAATATTGACGCTTTTAAATAGTTAACAGATTCGTTTGTGAACCACATGAGATTAGAACAGGGGCACTATTTGCTTAAATGAAAGGTTATAAAAGTTACTTAAGACACTTACATATCAATGTATAAAATACAAATTTTTGTAGAGAATTGAGAACTATAAAATACAACTTTTTTTAGAAAAATCGAGAACTAACAATTAATTTTTTGAAATCGTTTCACCTAAATCAAGTAACAAAGGTTACGTGTGAAACAACCGCCTTCTAAAGATAAACTATTTACCGTTAAAATCTAAAGATATCAATTTTCATATGACGTGTTGCAACCAATGTTAAACGCATCACCCACACGAATCATTAAGATTCCAATCGGTGTATGAACTAACACAAAATATCAAACGTAACAATGACTTGGGTGAGTTGCCGCTAAAATGTTTTTTTCTTCTCCATGTGATGTACATGAACTTCTCCATTTGGATCCACAAGGATTTTCTCCAAATTGTTAATAATAGGGAAAATGTCTTAGAAATATTAAATAATGACTTACTATGGTAGAGATCGGTGACAATGTCACAAGGGTAATACAAGAAAGAAGGTATCATTCCTTAGAAGACAAACCTAATGTTTTTTTTAACACAACCTTGAAATTATTGGTATCTTGTTTTAATTAATTTACTCGTGTTTTATATTTTTAGTTTTTAAGTATTTTCATTACTTTTATGATAAAAATTTCAAAATGAAAAACTTGGCAAATCTTCTCCTTTTAAAAAGACGACCCATATCTAATTCTTTTAGATGTTATTTTCGTGAGGTAGCAAGAGTTTTCTGCACTAAAACAGAAAACAAAAGTTACAACAAATAAAACTAAATCATGAGAAATCTCATTGTGTCGTGTCATATATTTGTTACAATTTTAATATCTTATCTGTATACTTACACATTTTTTACGTCTATTTTGTATTGATAACAAGTAAACAATCTTATCTCAAAACTATAACCCTTTAATGTTAAGGAGTGATACATAAGTTTTACCAATCAATTTTTTTACTATTTTTAAAATAAAAGAAATTTTAAATTAATTCATTCTTAGTATTTAAAAAAAAAAAAAGGAGGAAAAAAATGGAAAAAGAAAAAGTAAATGAAAAAAAATGTAACCCTAGAAAGAGTGGTATTAAATTTGGGTATTGCGCAGGCACAGAGTCCTAACAGTAAACACGCGCCTCTTCATCCTTGTTGCTGCCAACCTCACTCTTTTTTCCTTCACCGTTCTCTTCTCTTCTCTGTCGGTATCTTTCATCTCTATCTCTCTCTCTCTCTCTCTCTCTCTCTCACACACACACAATCCCTTTTCCGATTCCAAAAACCCTAATTATCCGCCGCTTCTCATAATCATAATTCAAATCAATTTCCAAATCGAATCCAAACAATAGGTTGGTAATTCTCCCTTTTATCTCCAATTTTCAATTTCAATCTTTTTTTCTTTAATTTTTCTTTCAATTCATTCCTCCTTCAATCTCATCACCTGCAAGCAAGTCAATTATCATTTTATTTCAATTTTCTTTCGTTAATTATATCTTTTTCTTCTTCTGAGCTGCTCTGTGATAACGGGATTTTAGTTTTCATTGAAAATTATGAGTTTTTGAAGTTTATTAAATTTGTAACAGTTAAGATTGAATTTAGAATTGAAATATTTGTTCCCCTTCCTCTTTCTCTTGCAATTCAAATGCCTCAAATTGATTCTTCCTTAATTATCTTCAATTTCTACGATACACGATCGAGTTCAGCATATTTCAAACTCCGTGCTTATATCTTTATGTTATTCTCTATTTTGTTTTGGTTGAGGTTTCAGCTTCTAACCTGAACCGTGTTTTGTAATTCTCACTAATATTCTAGTGAATGTTTTTCTTTACTATTTCCCTATGATATGCTTGAATTTTTATTTTTTGTTGGTGTTATTTAAGTTAAGTGTTAGTTGTGATAACTTGTTCTATATTTTTGGTTGGTTTTAATCAATTTTAGTTACCTCTGATTGTTTAATTTATATGGTTTTTTCAAGTTTTGGTTCACTTTGAGTTCTATTTTATCTCTGGGTTTTGCTTTTTAGCTATCCGTTCAAGTGTTTTTGAATACAAATTTCATCCTCTGGAATTTGGGTTCTGGTGTTCAAATTTGTGAAGAATTGTTAATTTTTTCCTTCCAGATTCTGTTAAAATAGATTTTGGAATTGTGGGTATGAATCTATATTATGTTCCTCTTGATCTGTTACAAACTATTGTTAAAGTTGGCCTACGATGCTTTGTTCATTTGTTAATATGCTATTAGTGTATGGATATATCAGTCAGTGCTCTTTATGTTTTATCTCAGATTTTAACTTACATGTAAAACATTTTCAAATATATGTTTTTTTCTGATTTGGATTTATATTATTTTTCCATGAATTACCCATTAACATTTTAATTCAAATTCATGCCAAGCTTATTCTGACCAAAGTTCCAGTTCTGACCATTGTCTATTGTTTTAACAGGATGATTGCTTCCCCTGTGGGTTTTGGAAGGACTCGGATGTTATTGGGTTAATTTGCACTTGCAACAACAGATAAACTCAATCTCCGTTTAATCCTTATATATTAGATGGATCGACGTGATACCTCGGGATTCGTCAGCGGGGGTGCATTATACTCTTGTGGACACATCTAACCCTAACTTTGTAGATATACTTATCTTTTTTTTGCTCAGAAGTCAGGCAGGCTATTCTGTTGAAATTCGTAAATAGGATTTTAGATAATTTTTTTTCTGCAGTTGTTTTATGGAATCAAGGTTCGGGCACTTGGGGTTTCCTGTTAATAATTCTGCAAATGCATTCAAGATTTTGGGCAGCTCTATGCAAGTTGAAGGAAGTGGAGTTGATTATTATGGTACAGATACTATGTTGCGACTTGATTCCCCTGGTTCTTCGATCCCCTCCCTTAAACCTTCCTCTAGGGGATTAAAAAGGAAGTGGGATTTAATTGATGGATCCATGGATCAGACAGTCGGCTCTTCCTTGTCACTTGGGCTTGGGCGTTCAACCAGCTCATCAGACAGCAAGGGAAGTTCAGCCGTGGCCTGCACTGCTATGTCTTCAGGCAAAGATGTTGATGAGGAGTCATCTATGGATATTGGACTGGACTTCACTCTTAATCTCGGCTGTGAAAAGGTACATAGCCTTAAGAAACCAGCTGATTCTAACATGAAGGCGTCGAAGTTTGATTTGGAATTGAGCCTTTCCACCAGACCCTGCGAGTCAGATATCACAAGTGTTCATCTAAATCCATCACCTCTTCAATTGAATATGGAGATGGCATCAGTATTTAGTGGGACACAAAATGCAGATGAGGGATCAACATCATGCAGTTGGATACCGGGGGTTGTTTTGCCATCTTTGAAGGCATCAGCAAATACAGAGACCAGTTTCCTTTTAAATCAGGCTCCAAAACAGTTTGATCACAGTCCCATTGTTCTGGACCACTCCTCAACTGGTCCAAAAAGTTCAGTCACCTGTATTTCAGGGCTAACACATCAGCAGCAGCCACCACATCGCCATGGAAATTCCAAGATATGTCAGGTTGAGGGATGTGGAAAGGGTGCTAGAGGTGCCTCTGGACGTTGTATATCTCATGGTGGTGGTAGGAGGTGTCAGAAACCTGGCTGCCACAAAGGAGCTGAGGGTCGTACTGTGTACTGCAAGGCCCATGGAGGAGGCAGGCGATGTGAATACCTTGGTTGCACGAAGAGTGCAGAAGGACGGACAGATTTCTGTATTGCCCATGGTGGTGGCCGAAGATGCAGCCATGATGGTTGTTCTAGAGCTGCCAGAGGGAAATCTGGACTGTGTATCCGACATGGCGGTGGCAAGAGGTGCCAGAGAGAAAATTGTACCAAGAGTGCAGAAGGCCTATCAGGTCTTTGCATCTCACATGGTGGAGGACGTCGATGCCAGGTTGCTGGGTGTACAAAAGGGGCACAGGGGAGCACCATGTTTTGCAAAGCACATGGTGGGGGGAAACGGTGTACAGCACCAGGGTGCACTAAGGGTGCTGAGGGGAGTACCCCCTTTTGTAAGGGCCATGGTGGGGGCAAACGTTGTACCTACCAGGGTGGTGGAATTTGCACTAAAAGTGTTCATGGAGGTACCAACTTTTGTGTGGCACATGGTGGTGGAAAGAGGTGTGCTGTAGCAGGCTGCACAAAGAGTGCCAGAGGAAGGACTGATCACTGTGTCCGCCACGGGGGAGGCAAGAGATGCAAGTCTGAAGGGTGTGGAAAGAGTGCACAAGGTAGCACTGACTTCTGCAAGGCACATGGGGGAGGCAAGAGATGCTCGTGGGGCCATCCTGGGTCAGAATATGGCATCCAGCCAGATGGTGCTTGTACTTCATTTGCAAGGGGGAAAACAGGTCTGTGTGCACTTCATAGTGGACTAGTGCATGATAGAAGGGTTCATGGAGGTCTCTCTTTGAGATCTCTTCCGGATCCTCGTTCTAGCAAGCCAGATCAACTAAGGCAGTCACTCTTTGACAGAGACATGGAAGTTGCTGTGATGAAAATAGGGAGTGGTACTGCAGCTGCTCCGTTGAACCAACCTGAACTTGCAAGTGCTTGTGCCTCAGCTGATGAAGGTGGTCACTTTCCTATGTCAGTTGCTGTTCCTGAAGGTAGGGTGCATGGTGGAAGTCTGATGGCAATGCTGACTGCGGGTTCCAGTAGTTGTACAAGCACTGGGAAAGGTATAGCTAATATTGATCCTTCCATGCCCATCAAAGGTTACAATGTCATGCCCCAGAGTTGGATTTAAAGTTAGTTATCGTTTCTGTTGTTATGGTTTCTTTATTTAACATATTTTATTAGCATTTTACTTTGATATCCCTTTGACGTTAGATTTTGGACGATTAGTGTTATTCTCTACGGAATGCACAAGTCGTTTGACAATTTAACGTAGGGACATTGTACTTTGTTAGATAGTTGGTCATGTTCTTTTTCCATTCCTAGTTCCTGTGTAAATATTATTACATCTGATGACATGTCTAGCAGGTTGTGAATACATGTTGCTACCTGCAAGGACTGTAGTGTGCCATGTATTCTATTTAATAATTTCAATAATAAAGCCTTCCTGAATTGTATTTTGTTATTATAATAATGTTGTGCACTAGCTTGACAACCATTCGACAGGCTATATATTTGGACTGAGGTTGCTGCCATTTGGTTATTAATACTGTTATCATTAGAGACCGTTCATAAAAAAAAAAAAAGATTGTGATGTTTATTTTGTATATTCGCTTTTTCTTTTTTAATTTCTTCAAAGATGTTAATTTGTTTGTAGTTTTTTCAATCACTTAAGATTGTTAATTTGGGTGATGTGTGCGTGGACAGTTTAAGAGGCAAAATAAGTGTTGCTGGAATTTTGATGAGCATGACAAGAACTACATATTTGTGTGAACTGTAATTGATTTACATTATGTTCTTGTATATGGATATTATTCTGCACTTTTGTATTTTTCTCGCAAAAATCTTTATTCACAAATAAATGAAGTGTCGCTAAGAACCCATCTCTATCTCCGTAATTGAGTATAGCAATTGCACCAAACAAAACTGAGTTTTTATTTCCATTGGCTTTTCGATTTCATCAACATGAAATGCGAAACAACAATGCCTTCACAATTACTTTGTTGTAGCATTTTTCTTCCACTAGAGCCATTTAGTTCTATTAATAATTAATTTCAGACTTCAATTTTACAAGAAAAGGCTACCTAACATTATTTATATACTTTAAAAGCTACACGCTATTATATAAAAGAAGTTATGCTATCAAATTAATAATATTATAGAGTAGATAAATAAAAAATAGTTTGGGGTTGATAGCTGAAATTGTTTTATTTGATGTATTCTTAACAACGCAGAATAAGTTTGTGTATGAAGGTCACTACTAACAACATAGACGTACACCACCAAATTGGTCGTTGTAAGCCACTTTTAAATTAACTCACGACTCTTAATATTTTAAATAGTTTTTTTTGAAGGGAAATAGTCTTTATCTTTGTTAAAAGTTTCTTAATTAGATCTTTCGTCATATGGGAAAAACATAAAGATTAGGATCTTCTTTAAAAAAAAAATAAAGATTAGGATCTAATTGATTTTTTTTTTATAAAGATAAGAACCAATTTAAATTATTAATAAAGTTAATGACTAATTTGAGAGTGATGATTAATAGAGATGAGACCAACTTGATGATTGATTCCTTTGCACCATTGTATGCCTTAATTGACAGATGACATGGGATTGCACATCATTAGAGATAAAGGCGTTGCTTTCTGATTCAGCTTCTCACCTTCTTTACAATCTCCTCTTGATGCAGGCCAGGCACCATTTCTACTTTGTTATCAAAAACTTGTAACAATCCAATTCACCAATCATAACTTACACACAAATGTCATATTTTGTTTATAAAAAGTTTAAGGGAAAATTATTACTAATAAGATGCTAATACTATTTTACAATTGTCATTGTTTTTTCCTTAAAAAAATTTGTCATTGTTTTTATTTTTTTATTTTTTACAAGAACTGTCGTAGAATTTAAACTTTGTCTTTAAAGTTATGAAGTCTAGTTTTACCAATAAGCTAACACATTTTGTACGACTGGAAATGTAATGCTCTACTATTAAGAATTTTTGCAAGCTCACGTATCTTTTTAATAATAATCGTATATAGCCTTACTTTAAATATATAACTCATGTATTTAGTTATCTCTTAAAGAAAACTCTTGAGTTTATGAAAAAAAAACTTTCAGGAACGAGAAAACTAAAAAGAATGAGTTACTTATATCGATAATTAAAATAACTAAATAACTCATTCATTTTCCTTTTTTAAAACAAATATTTTAATTGAATTCTTATTGATTTTTCCAACAATTATAACTCATTCATCAAGCCATACGAGTGTTCAACTCCAAATCAATTAAAATTAGAAAATGTAAACCAATTTAGAAAAAAATCAGAATCGCACAAAAATAAAATTTTATTGCATGTGTTTGGATGTTCTTTTATGAAAATAGTTTAGATCATATTAGATTTTGTATTGATTTTTCAAAACAAAACCAAACAAAATAAACCGTATAGATATATATTTGGGTCCTGCTATCCGGTGCCCCCGGGCACTGGTTAAACATACCATAAAAGGAAATTATTACCATAAAAGGAAACTGTTTTTGACTTTATTATAAATTAATTACACAATTTCAATGCATTAACTACTATATAATTTCTTTTTTCATATCCTTAACCAGTGCCCCGGGGGCATTGGTTAGCATTTTCCTATATATTTTAATACTTTTTAATTCTTAATAACTATGATATATTGCATTAATTTAATATACGACGGTTTTAATACTATTTATTAGTTTAATTCAATCTTCCTTAAAAAAAATTAGTTTAATCCAATCTATTTATTTTGACTAATTCATATTTTTTTTTTTTAAAAATATTTCATATGTTTGAAACATTGATATATCATACCATAATATTATTTTTAAAGATGATAGAGATAGTATAATTTGCATCAAACTTATTATTTTACATGTCTTTATATCATTAATAAAAATTATAATTTTTTTTTGAGGGAAATAAAAATTATAATTTGTAATTTTGATATAGAAATATCGATATAAAATAAGCGGCATTAATTTGAATTTCATCATATTTTTAAAATTAATCATTTAAAATCGAATCAAAACGTGTAAAATTTTATCTTGAATTGAATTATACTCCCTCCGATCCTTAATATAAGAAGAAAAACCAAAAAAACATCAAAATCAATGCCAACATTAATTGTTGTAACTTTTTAAACATTTTTACAAATATACCCTTATAGAATGTTGTGAAACATTAACTACATCCACTAATATTAAAAAGACAGACATTAAATGAGGGATAAAAAAGTCTTTTAAGCAATAACTATCCTTAAAAGTTGTGACATTTTTTTTATAAATAAGACCAAAACAAAATTTTTTTTTGAAAATTTTCTTATATTAAGGACCGGAGAGAGTACCAGAAACACCTACAGCGAATAGTAATTTTTCAAATAAATTTAAGTGGAGCAATTTTTTGCATTTATTGAGTTGAAATAAAAACAATTAATAACGAGTAGTTTCTTTGAAGTTACTTATTACATAGATAACACCAAAATCTGTTCAGTTATTTATATGTAGCTACGTTTTCGGTTAATTAATTTAGACATAAAAAAAGTACAATTTAGTCCTTGTTGTACGCCGGCAACCTCGTCTCAAGACACTACACACACTTTTTCCGACATTTCACTCCTCTCCATTGACTTCAACTCAATGGGTGGCAATTGCAGTACCGGCGCCGGCGCCGGAATCAACAACACCACCACCACCACCCATTCCGATCCTCCACCCAAAAACGCCCCCACAATCCTCCCACAAAACTCCACTCCCTCACCCCCTCAACCACCCTTACCCACCACCACCCTCGGCCGCATCCTCAACCGTCCAATGGAAGACGTTCGCTCCATCTTCATCTTCGGCCGCGAACTCGGCCGAGGCCAATTCGGCGTTACATATTTAGTAACCCACAAAGTCACCAAAGAACAATTCGCTTGTAAATCAATCGCTACACGTAAACTCATCAACCGTGACGATATCGATGATGTTCGCCGTGAGGTTCAAATCATGCATCATCTCACTGGTCACCGTAACACTGTTGAACTCAAAGGTGCTTATGAGGATAAACACTCTGTTAATCTTGTTATGGAGCTTTGTGCTGGTGGTGAACTTTTTGATCGGATTATTCTCAAAGGACATTACTCTGAACGTGCTGCTGCTAATCTTTGTCGTCAGATTGTTACCGTTGTTCATAATTGTCATACTATGGGAGTTATGCACAGGGACTTGAAACCTGAGAATTTTTTGTTTCTTGGTAAAGAAGAAAATTCTCCTCTTAAGGCCACGGATTTTGGTCTCTCTGTGTTTTTCAAACCAGGTTATTTTCATTTCTATTTGCTTACATTGCTGTTTCTTAATTTTTGCATTCATGACTTGTAAAATGTGATTAACAGAAGAGTTTGTTAGTTAGTTATTGCTTGCTTAAGGCCTAGTTTTGTAAAAAGCTAAGATGATATCAGAGTCTATCCTTGATTAGGTCACGCTTCAGATATCTGGTCTTGTTAGTACGCAAGATGATGTGTTGAGAGTCTCTCTTGTTAGATAAGATATGACATGAAAAATATATTTATAATAAGTGGGAGGCAAGGCATTCATCACTGACAAACTGGTTTGGTAAGAGTGGGTTAGTTTAAATAGAAAAACCTAATAGTTATTAGTTTTATTTTGATTTATGGGTGCAGGAGATGTGTTTAAAGATCTTGTTGGGAGTGCCTATTATGTTGCTCCTGAAGTGCTGCGTAAAAGTTACGGGCCTGAAACTGATATTTGGAGTGCCGGAATTATACTATACATTCTGCTATCTGGTGTGCCCCCATTCTGGGCAGGTAAAGTCTCCTTCCTTTCCTTTCTAAGTAAATGCTCACAGCCTCAATTATTATATCTTTTATTATTTTTTTATATTGATAACATGCATTGTAGCATATATATAGTTGCATTATGAACTATAGTTGCATGGAATGTAGGATGCTAATAATTGTAGTGTAGACTTGTTTGTTGGTGTGTTGAACCAAGTATCTCCAAAGTTTTAGTTGTTGGCTGGTCGGACGAAAAACGAATGTTGTGTACCTCGTGAGCTTCAATATGACATTTTATTGGTGATTTGGTCTACATAGACTAATTGCAGTTAATAATTTTGGCAGTCATTGCAGCCAACCGACTTAAGCTGTTGGATAGTGATCGGATAACTCACATTGTGTGTTAGGAACCCAAGAATTGAATTCCAAAGAACAGCAATGCTATTTGGCTCGACAACTTTTTCGTTGGAAACATGCGAATATATTAATTACCCAATCAAATAATGCTAACCATAAAAAGTCAAAGTGCTGGCCGAAAAACACGGCGCATGTGGAATAAAGCAACGGTGGTGATGCATTCATCCACTCTCATCTCGTACTACAAAGCATTTTTCTTCCAAAGAAATACCGATTGTATTAAGAAATATGAGAGAATCTCTCAAGGGGTTTCCCCTTCACGACAGAGAATACTCTATTCACAATTGCAATATTCGCAGAGACTCTCTAAGCCGATAAACATACTCTATAACTAATCCAAATACCAAACTAACTCTAACAACTTATAACTACATTAACTACTCTAATTTCCCTTTATTCTATATCATCATAACACTATGACTTTGGCAAATGGGGAAATTGAAATCTCAATCATTTTATATTTGACGTTTGAGATTATTGGCTGCAGTGATTGCTGATTGCATCAAATACATTTTTGTTAAGTATGCAAGTTTTTTTTTCCTTCTACCTTGATTTACATGCTTTTGAAACTTCCCAATGTTTCTCACACCCATTTTTATCTATGATGTGAAGAAAATGAACAGGGTATCTTTGATGCTATTCTTCGTGGACATATTGATTTTGCGTCGGATCCTTGGCCTTCTATATCAAGTAGTGCCAAAGATCTGGTCAAGAAGATGCTACGAGATGATGCTAAAGAACGGATATCAGCAGTTGAAGTACTCAGTAAGTCTAATTCTTCTAGTATACCAAAAGTGATTTGTTTTATCCAAAAGTGGTTTATATTTTTTTCTTATCATGTTGGCACTGAGGGAAATTCTGGCATTGTTTGCTCACCTGGAAAGCTTCCGATCATGTAGGGTATTACACTATGATTAGCTGTATTTGATTCGACTCCTTCAATAAGAGAAAGAGGATGGAAATTTATTTTAACACCTAGAAACACTTAAATTCTACTCACAATAATAAAGAAAAAGAGAAAAGAAAGTTAGGTGGGTTAGGACAGACAAGTATGGTTCCTGCTTACTCCTGAACTTAGATTTTCTTCCAGCCTCGTGTATAATGTGCTCTTTTTTGTCACTCTTTTACAACCCTGTGATAAGATGACTTTGCACCTAATGCATTTGCCATTTTATATAAAGTATAGTATGCATGAGTTTATTCTTTTACTAACATTTTGAATCAACCAGTCATAACAACATGTTTTATATACTCCAGATCATCCTTGGATGAGAGTAGATGGAGATGCATCTGACAAGCCTCTTGATATTGCTGTTTTGAGCAGAATGAAACAGTTCCGAGCAATGAACAAGCTAAAGAAAGTAGCTCTAAAGGTAAAGTATCTACACTACCACTATAAATAAATAAAAGGTATATGGCATTCATAACTGAACTAGATCAAGGAATTGAATTCTGTTCTTCCTGTTAAATAATTTCAGCTTTGGCTGCTAGAGAATTTATTCCTTATTGGGCAACCTAACCATTAAGTGTGTTAAGGAGAAATCAATAAATGATTAAGACCTTGTTGGGATAAACAACTCAATTAAGCGCTTATCATACAAGTGCTTATATATAAGTTATTTTTGTAACAAAAGATAAAATAAAGTCAAAATGTGTTCATATATGTATGCTAAAAGCTGTTTTTATAAGCTATCTTGGAGAGCTTTTGAAATAAGCGGAAAACAACTTATGGACATGTCATATTTTGTTTACATAAACTTTCCCTAACAGCCTCACAGGTGTTCATGTCAGTAGATAAGTTCAAATAATCCATGTGTCCAGGCTACAAAGCTGAAACTATCTTAAATACACTAAAAGCAATACTTACAAGAATCTCAAAATATTCAAATTATTGCAAGTACAAGATATTATCGCCTATTTGTAATATTTACTTGTTCTCCAACATAGTGCAACAGAAGTAGTGGATGATATAGTTTTATAATATGATTAAGCTTTGTTGAAGGGTTTGGTTTCTCACACAGCTTATCCAGCATAAAAAGACATCTCATAAGTATTTTATTTATCACAGGTTATCGCTGAAAATCTTTCTGAAGAAGAAATTATTGGCTTGAAGGAAATGTTCAAATCCATGGATACAGACAATAGTGGAACAATCACTTTTGAAGAGTTGAAAGCTGGTCTCCCTAAACTCGGTAGTAAAATGTCAGAGTCTGAAGTAAGGCAGTTGATGGAAGCGGTAAGACTATTTCTTTTCTTCTTTGGGTATACCATAGGATAGGTTGTTGGTTCTTCCTGAAGATGTATTGTGGTCTACATGTCTTAATAACTAGTGTGTGTTTAAAGGTTACTTAACATTTATTTCATCTTGTTTCTTCTACATTTTGACCTGAAACACTAAGCTCATTCTGTGCAGTCTTATCTTTTGTCTTTGTTTCTAATTATGTGTCCAAAACTTAGTTTTTCACTTGCACGGAGTCTTATATGACGCAAATACAACTTTCTCACCTTTTGCATCTTGTCTTGTTGATAATCATTGGCATCCAAATCTTGTTTCATGCTTATATAGAACTTGACTGTGTAAATTATTTATTCCCTTTATTTTCAAATAAATTTGCATCTCTGTGCATGTAACAATTATGACGATGTATATAGTATCTTTAAAGCTGCATGAAATTTGATCACTTGGTTATTACTTCTCTTGATTGTAAGATCATAATTATTTGGTTTTCAGGCTGACGTGGATGGTAATGGAACCATCGATTATATTGAGTTTATAACCGCTACCATGCATATGAATAGAATGGAAAGAGAGGATCACCTATATAAAGCCTTTGAGTATTTTGACCAAGATAAGAGCGGGTATTCTCATTAATTCTCCGTTCAGAACTTATAGTTTAACAACATTATCGCAGTGGACAATGATTTAACATGTTTTCTTCTGGTTTTGAAGGTACATCACAAAGGAAGAGTTGGAATCTGCCCTTAAGAAGTATAATATGGGCGACGAGAACACAATAAAGGAGATCATTGCCGAAGTTGATACAGACAACGTACATTGCTCTCTCTCTCTCTCTCTCAAGTTTGTCTTTATATTGTTTGAATCATCAACTAACTCCACCAACACACTAATCAAGCAATTAATTTTATATTTCTATTCTTGTTCAGAAAAAAATAAATTATATTTCTACTACTGTATATGCAGGACGCAAGAATTAACTATGATGAGTTTGTAGCTATGATGAGGAAAGGCAACCCAGATATAACCCACAGGCGTCGCAAATAAGCTCTATATAAGCTGTTTTAGTAACATGGAGTGAATTGCATTCAGCAGAGTTTACGCTCCTGTAGTTTCAAGGGAGCACTTTTGTGTAGCATAATTTTGGGCGTTTTCTTTTGCCAGTTATTTGATTGCAGAGATTGGGCATTTATATCTGATATTTTCAGTTCTAGCTGAATTGAGTTTATTTCTACTGCTTGAGTAGACAGTAGACACAAATATGTACAAATTCTGGAAGAACAACAACAGGTGAATACCATTTTCCCTAGTGAGGTAAAAAGAAAATGATACAATAATATTTTTGGTGAGTAAATGGTACTCCAGTTTTTTTTGGACCAAATAAGCTTAGTGGCGAGAAACACACTGAAGTGTGGAGAAGTGTGAAATCGCAGGTTCGAACCCACGGTCCATACATCAAATATTCGTGCAGCTATCATTATTTTATTTAGGCTGGATGTTCCGCTATTCACTAATATACCAATCATGACATACATTGTGATGTGAAAGGATGGATATATATAGGTTAAAATATGGTTTTGGTCCCTACAAATATGTTTCGTTTTGGTTTTAGTCCCTATAATTTTTTTTTTTTTTGTTTTTGGTCCCTGCAAATATGCCCCGTTTTGGTTTTAGTCCCTGACCCCATTTTTGTGATGATTTTCACACATGACACATAATGACTGAACCCATTTATTAGAAAAATAGTCCCTGCAAAATCTTTTGATTTTTGAAAAGGTCCCTGCAAAATATTTTACTTTTGAAAATAGTCCCTTGCAGGGGCAAAAAGCAACAAAAACAATTTATGGGGACTAAAACCAAAATGAAGCATATTTGCAGGGACCAAAACCATATTTCAGCCATATATATATATATGCAAACATGGTATTCATTCAATGATATGCCAATGAGACAATGCAAAACAGTTTTTGTATTCTAATGAACTCTCTTTTGATTAAAAATAATCTAATAAACTCTTGAAGTCATAAGCTTTAATCTAATCTAGTAAACCCTTGAGTGTCGCTGGCATTTTTCTAATTATAAAATAAAAGTTGGGATTGAAAGAGTTATTAGTATTACCATAGCCTTCCCATTTTGTTTTGTTCCTTGTGAAAATCTGAAACAAGAAATGGTCAATTTCCACATGAGATGAAGTTGGTGAATAACTATCAACTTGAGCACGTGCAATACGCAGTTCAGCACGTTTGAGCATTTGCCACGAGAGTGTCGTTTTCGGAATGGTGAAAAGGTGCGCCGAGCTGTTAGCCACTGCGACAGTGGCACTGTTAGATTCGTTTGTCAAAAGTAAACAAATACTATAAAAGTGGGAAATCCCTATGCTTATGCATATTCAGCGTCAACAATATCATTATGATCTATGCACCTCATAAATTCCATATATGCTTCTGCATTTTGATAAAGACACAAGTATGATTAATGACGTTATTTATATGAAAAGGAAATGATATCATAAATGTGTTCCGTGAGCATAATCCATCAATACTAACATTGCAATCCGTAGAGTCGAGATTCATATTGGGACTGGAATGACAATATGTAAATATTTACAAGTATTGATATAACAATAAGTATATTGAAGAACTGATATCACAATATTAATGAAACATTTCAATATTAAAGACTATTTTGACTAACGAAATGCAATATTTTAAAATTTTAAAACATTGAATGACTATTACGACTACTCGTTAAACACATTTGGGGATCAAAATGATTATTACCTAAAAAAAAATTAACACAAAATAAATAAAAATATAAATGGAACCAATTATTAAGACCCACAATATTGTTAGACAAAATTATTTATACCCGTAAGATTTGGATCAACTCTTAAATCCGTACTGGTGATCATATTATTTGTAAGAAAATTATCCAATTTTTCATTTAACAAACTTTTCTAAAAGAATAGTACTACAATATTTTATTTATTATTTTAGATAATAAAATACACTATATTGTTGAATTTCATTTCATTTGTATTTGTTTGTGTTAAATTAAAAAAAATTGTGAGAATTTGTAACAGCATTTTACAAAGCGAGTTTGCAATTGGAGAACTGGAGAAGAAACAGTGGATTACTCTTTTTTTTTTTTTTTGAAATGAAACGAGCACGACGATGTTAAACTGAT
>Ga0315915_1000892_pt1 | contig 33891 bp, 10 predicted proteins | sample MpolbnodulesMG_FD_207738 | JGI IMG/M metagenome (GOLD analysis project Ga0315915, IMG submission 207738) | Medicago polymorpha root nodule microbial communities from Los Angeles, California, United States - branched nodules | ecosystem: Host-associated > Plants > Roots > Nodule | place: USA...
GCACAAGAACAAGGAAATAAATGAAACCCCGCTAATATTACAAATCTCACCCACTTTTCTGTACAGGTTTTTGCCAGCTTATGGAGAAGGTGATGTCAACTGCCTTCTGAACTGATATCAACTCGCTCTCCGCTGTGCCATATAGTCATACACATATTCTATTGTCTCTTATATTCGAAGTGGCAATCCAAAATTTTGGAAAGTTCTAATCTCACCTCGAAGACCGGCAGTAACAATCACCATACCCCAGGCTGACATTTTTTGACTTACCCCGTTTGAGAAATCCATACTGACACGAGGGCTTTGATTTCTTGCAGCTAGAAGAAGTTTTTCTTCCGGCCATGTTGCAGAAATTCTATCAAAAAAGTAACTGTTTGTCGCACTCGCAATGGTTGCGTGATGTGGACTATTGTAACCTGAAGCAGATCGTGAACCCTCGACACCGAAGTTTTCCTCTACAGGTGTGGGAGGATGATTGGCTGATGCGATTTCGTCGTTGTTGCTATCAAGCTCGGTTTGTGCTCCAGAAAATGTATCATGCATGTCCCATGCATCACCCATACCAGGCCAGGGAATGGCCACTGACACATCTTTACAGTGAAAATGTTCATAGGACTGTGTCACGGTGACACCTTTACTTCTGTTGGGCCTGCAATCGGCTTCATTTTTCCAGATGTATACATGGGAATCCTCACTTGCAGCAACAATATATTTACCATTTGCTGTGAGGGAGGCTGAAATCTGACTACTTGCATTTCTAAAGCCTGCAAGAAACTTACATCAGTTTGATCAGCACGAATTGGTTTGACCATATAATTAAATACAATTTATCATACAAATGGTCAATTCACTTGTTATATAATCTTTTAAATAAATTTTACTTGTTGTTTGCTCGTGTTACACACCTTTAAACTTATGAACCAGATCAATACCATCAACAACCCGTATTCGAGAGTCAGCAGATGTGATAAGTACTTCTGATGAACTTCCTGGGGCAAACTGTTCATAAAATGAAAATACAAAGACAATCATAAGCATCATAACTTCGGTACAGCTGTAAGCCAGTAAATCATTAAATTACCTGGAAACCAGTAATTTTCTTGTGATTTGATTTCTTTTTCTTGTTCTGCAGATTGATCTGACTTTTCTGTTGCAACTTATTTTCTGAACAGAATATAAAAACAAGATGTTAACCAGTGGCCTCAATTGTCAGAATAGAGTATAGATAAATAGACACAATTATTATATAAAGAAAAGAAAAAGCCTCTGACAGTACCAGATGTATTATATAAATGACAGCTACCCTTGTATGAACCAACTAGTGCACCCTGCACATACAATTTAACTAAGTTGTAAGTTAACAGTTGAATTTCTGAAGTCTGAAATGGATGCATATTAACCTTGAACCAACCTGACCATCAGGTGTATAACAAGCAGCAGTAACCATCTCATGAAGATCGATCCAATCAACAACTTGTCGATCCGGAATGCTCCATATGCGAACCTTAGCATCCAAAGATCCACTAATGAAGTATCTATCATCAACAGGATTAAACTGGATGCAAGTTACTGTACCAGAAAGAAAGCAGATTGAAATGAAAAAGATATAATTAGCAAAGAAAAAAAAAGGAGGGAGCGAGGGTATTAAATTGCGTTGACTCCTAAATTTAACCACCCTATAGGATATTAAAGAACTCCTGTATAACTTGTCCTATATGCAGTGAAGACAAATATTATGATGAAATTGCGCCTTGCGCATAATTGGTCTAAAAAACTACATCTTGAATTAGATTGGATAGGGATAGGACAGACTTCAAATCTAATTCAATTTTTAGTAGGGAAGAGACAGAAGAAACTTCGATAAAAACACATAAAAAGTACACGGGTGCTCTGTTATATATAAATGCACATTAGAGTGGCCTACATGACTGCAACTCAGGTTTAGGGAGTCTGAAGATAAGTTTATTGCAAGATGATAGAATGATTAAATTTACTCACCATAGTCACTGTGTGAAAAAATCTTCAAACAAGACTTGCTAGACAAATGCCACAGCCGCACTGTTTTGTCCATTGAAGATGAGAGCAAGTGCTGTGCAAAATGTGGAGTATAAACATTACAAGGATGATCTAAACACTGGTATTTTAATTAGTATTTCAAGAACAAAAAGAACTGATTAATGAAAAATATTTCAATTTTAAATATTATTCAACCGACATTAATAGAAAAGAGGTATCTAAATAAATAAACCCCTGCCCGTTGAATCTATTCAAAATTCAAAGAAATTGTTTCAGCTAGCTATGCTATCAATCATCATAATTCATTCTTCAAATTTTAATAACTACCAGAGGTGCTCATCCTAGTCCCACTAGTGTTACCATAACAATAAGGTATGAATCAAATAGGGTGTTACAATGCCTAGTTTACATAAACATCTCTCCAATGTATACTACTAAAGGGGGAAGTTTGGCAAACTAAACAAATCAGTTCAAAACAATATAAACTAGAACCAATGGACAAGTAACTTTTGTCTGTCTTAACATTGAATGTGAAGTAGTTTAACAACAAAAATAATTTGGTAAGGTGAACAAGTCATTTTTATTTTTAAAATTTCAAACACATTTGATGAGCTGGGGAAATAAATACAATTTTAGTTTTGTGATAAAAGGATGGATTACAGCCTACTTAATCAGAAGTTAATTTTAAAACAATATAAATTTACTCTTCCATTGTAAAGACATCAACATACTGTCTAGTTTAGTGTTTGGCAACTCCCCACCCCAAGTTACAAATAACCATCCTAAGTAAGTTACGGCTTTATTCAACAGACATCTTAATTTCTCCACATCACAGTTCACTATAACAATTGCAGTAAAAAAAATTAAGATATACTCAACCATGTTTCCCTGTCAAAGAAAATATCAAACATAAAGAAATCTCTAAACGCACTACTACCATGTTGTGTGCAAGTTGCCTCCCTAAATTGTTCATTTTAAATGCCGTCTTTCCAAGAAAGGCCTAGAATCAACTTAACACCGTAGGAAAAATAAACCATTTTAGACCTATTAAAAACGAAGTTTATAAACACAAATTTGAGTCTGATTGAGTAGGAGAGAAGAAAAAAGGTCCAGAAATCTTTTCACTGTGACAAAACTTTTTCTACTTGTTCCCACAATACATGTTTTTAAGACTGCAATAATGCAACCGAAAGGAGAGTCACTAAAACTATCAATAGTCCAGTATGTACTCTAATAACTAGTACAAGACATTTTTAACAGTTAAATGTACTCTTATCCAACTTGGAACCAATTTTAACAGTCAAATGTACTCTTATGCAACCCGGAACCAATTTTAACAGATAAATGTACACTTATATGCAACTTGGAACCAATATCTGTCCCTTGATGCCTGTTCAGCCACTTGAAAACAATTCCACCCAATTATAAAATCAATACTGAGTTTTGTGATATAAACACAAAAATAAAACTATAAATTGTTCAACAAATGCCAATTCATCAGTTCATCGGTCAATAATAGAGAATCTTTTAACAAAAGCCAATGATGCCATATAAGAGTGAATAGTAAATTTTACAAATATATACATCGAAAACAACTCAGCAATACCAAAACAAAAAGACCTATCCAAAAAACAGAAGCTAACCTGAGACTTAGACCAAGAGAGGTCAAGCACATCATCCAAATGACCTTTAAAGGAGCAAACGGGCTTTTCGGTGAGTGCAAACACATGTTCAGGGACCACAAACTGGTCCAAACTCAACGACTTCCTACTAACAGATGACCTCCCCTTTCTCTTCCTCTCCAGAAGATTATCCGCCAAAGGAGACAACATCGCGGGTTCCGGTGACCCATTAACAAGAAACAACATATTAACATTAACATCCTCTTGTTTCTCCATAAGCAACAACTCCCCTTTCCTCTCAGATTCCACAACCTGCCAAACATGAATCACACAATCCTCACCAGCACTAGCAAGATATTTCCCATCTAAACTAAACTTAATACTCCAAATTGATCCATTATGAGCTTGAATCTCTTGACTCTTATACAATGCAGTTAACTCTTTACATGATTTCCCATATTGTCTCACTCTCACCCTCTCAGGTCCATGAAATGAACCATCTTGGCTATCATCCGTAGCCGAGCTCGACCTCCTCCCGCCTTTCTCCGACGAAGTATCTCTCTCATCACTACTCCTCCTCTCCTTATGACCTGCCATTGAACTAGCAACACTCTTGATACTCTTCAACCAACTCCCTCCTTTCTTCTTCCCCTTAGAACAACCTCCATGACCATTACTCCCATTTCCAACACCACCACCAGCTACATCGCCAGTCTCCTCATGATTCTGCCTCCGCATAAGCTCCTGCACAATCGGCGATTGACCAACCGTCATCTCAAATTCCTCCATAGTCAACTGTCTCCCAGTACTAACCTCCTTCACTTTATTCCACATTCCATCTTCTCTAACCTCTTTCACAACAAACTCTTTTCCATTATCAAGATCTCTAATAGTACAAGCTTGTTCTTCACCTTTTTCAATTTCACTGCATTCTATCTCTCTAGAAACCACAGCTTCACAGGAAATCTCAACCGTGTCCGGCAAAGTAGAAGAATTCCCCGGCAAGAAATCAACACCGGAATGACTTCTTCTAGAAGAATTCTTTCCAGACGGAGGTTTAGCAGGGGATCCGCCAGAATTACCGGGAATAGAACTATTTACATTTACAGTAGAAGAGATAAAACAGGAGTTATTAGAATTGTTGTTATGACCGTCAGATTTGGATCGGAATATGGCATTGTAAGGTGGGATTGGGTTACCACGTGAAAGGGCAAAATCGGAAGAAAGACCAATAGTTTGAAGAAGACGAGTACGACGTTCTGAAACAGAAGAAGGTTGAGAGATCCATATGTCGTAACTGTTAAGGGCAAAATTGTAATTACAATTATTGTTGTTGTTTTCTTGGTCTTCGTCTTCTTGGTCAGAGTTGGAGTTGGAACAAGAACAGGAAGAGGAGAGAGAGAGTAAACGGTCGTGTGATTCGTAGAAGAAATCTTGTTGGTCTAGTTGTTGGTGTTGGTGTTGTTGTTGGAGTTGGTCTTCTTGAGAAATGAGAATGGGTTTGTTCATGGTTTTAAGGAGTTGTTGAGATTGAGATTGGGATTGGGCATTCCCATTTCAATGAAAATGCCCTTCCCTGAGCAAAATGTGAGTGTGGTTAATCAATCAATCGATCTGATCAAGTTTTTTAGAATGGAGGATTTTGAGATCCAATTGGGGGAGTGTGAAATTTGAGAGAGATTTAAGAGAGGGTTGATTTGTGAAGAAATTAATGAGTTAAGGTGTGTGTGTGGTGAGAGAGAGATTGGAGGGAGGTGTTGGGGTTCGGCCAGAGAGCAAATGTTTCTGTGTAGAGAGAGAGAGAAAGAGGAGCATAGAGAAAGAGAAGGAGAGGTTTCTTTGTTATTATTATTTTTTATTATTTAAAAAATAAATTAAATATTAAGATTCTTACCATAATAACTCCATGACTTTTTTTTAGGAGAAGTTATTGAGTTGCTAATTTAAAAAACAAAAATTTAAACTTTCAATATATTAAAGTGAATCAAGGATTGGGTAAGTTGAAAATATAAATCCGATCATTTAAATTGATTTGGTTATTTTATGGTTTTGATATAAACTAAAACAAATCGAATAAATACAATTTTTATTGGATTTCACTTGTGCATTTATTTCTATCTTTATATTAATTATTAAGCTTTTTTTTTTTTTATTATCAAGTAGTTTATATAAATTCATCTCTTAAAATGAATAGGTGATGTGTTTGGCATTCGAGTTTCTGTCTATCTATGCATATATTAAGTAATATTCTTACCAATGATTTAAATTCAAGATGACTTAATTAAGTATTCTTTTTTATCTAAGTAATTTATTTTAATTATTTATTCATAATTCTCATTCATCTAAATACACTACAAAATCATGTTTTTCTCCAACTCATTTATCTCTAGATCTTTCATAATAGTTCCTATTAGATCATCCACAATGAAGACATCCATTTTTGGGTACTTAAATGGGTTTCACGCGTATACATTACTCATTTATAATTTTTAACAATAGTATTTAATAAGCACTCAATCTCTTCAACTCAGATCTCACACAAAGTTATTAAATGGGATCCACTAATCAACTATCAATAAGTTTAGGAAAATGTTAACTTGTGCCTTTAGGGCATATGTTAAGAATTCCACTAATAGAAATTATGTATTGGAAATTGTGTTAATTTATTGTTCAAAATGTTTAATGTTAAACTTTTTTTCATTAAATTCTTATCGTTAATGGAATAAAATTAATGTTTAACATGTGCTCAAAAGGCACAAGTTAACATGACTAATAACTTTATATCACTACATTTCAATTTTTTAATATTAATAGAATGCGGGTCCCGCTTAAAGTTTGGGGTCTTAAGTAAGACCTCGTGTCTTATAAGACCTTGAAAAAGATTATCCCAAACGAGGGTACCTAATAGGTACCGGGTCTTAAATGTCTAAGACCCTTTCATTGGAGATGGTCTTATAGTTTTTCTATATTTACCCTACCTCTAGCGACCTAACTCCCCTTCATCTGATATACTCTCCTTACTACCAAATCCACATGCATTCTCTCGACATGCTCAAACCACCTACGTCGAGTTTATACTATCTTTTTTTTTTACTATAAGGGCTACCATAATCCTCTCTAACGTCGACATTTCTAATTGTATCCCATATAGTTTTACCACACGTCCAAACAACATCTTCATCTATGTCATACTTACTTTATATTTGTGTCGATTCTTTACAGCCTAACACTCTTGTTATGTATAACATCGTCAGTCTTACTGTTGTCTAATAAAATTTTCCTTTCAACTTAAGCGGTACTTTCGCATCACTTAAAACACCCAAGGCACTCCTCCATTTCAACCATCCTACTTGAATTTGATGGTTTACTTTTCCTTCTATTTCTCCGACGTTTTGTACTATATACCCAAGATATTTAAACCGTGTAAAGGTTGGTATGATATGATCTCCAACTTTCACCTTTACACTAAAAAACACTTTGCCTCTTGCTAAAATTACATTTCATATACTCCATCTTGCTTGTAGGCAAACGAACACCATATTTCTCTAAGTCTTATCTCCAATTGTCCAACTTCCCATTTAATTATTACTTCGACTCTTCAAGTAGGACTATATCATATGCAAAATGCATACAACTCGGTGTTCGTTCTTAAATGCGTTTCGTAAGTACATCCAAAACTAAGGTGAAAAGATAAGGGCTTGATGTTGAACATTGGTGCAATCCTTTGTTATAAAGAAACATTCATCTAAATACACTAAATGCACAATCCTTTAGTTATAAGAATATACATTATTTTTTTTTTCTTTCTATGTGTCTAAATATTATAACCATGCAGGACTTTATGGTACTTTTTTTTATCACCATATACATGTTTTAATGCTATAAAAAAGTTTTTTTTATTTTATAAATTTAGTTTCTTCATTTTTAAAAATATAAATTAGATTGAACCGAATCGGTCAACCCTCTTCTTCATTTGGATTACATGAGAAAATGTTATAAAAATAAACTAAATTACTAATTTTAATTGGTCTGTGATTTCCTCTCAAAAGCTGAATCAACATTGGGATGAAGAAATCAAATATTATTTCAGTATTTAATGTAATGTATAAATTATTCTTAGAAAAATATAATCTTTAGTTAAAGTATTTTATTTTTAACTTTTTTTTATGAATAAAAGTATTTATAGAAGATTTATTTACTCTTTGACATGTGCTTTTAAGTACTACTGCATTAACTCATAATAAAATATAAATAAAATTATCTAAAGTGTTAGATATAAAAATTGATGTTTATAAAAATTGATGTTTTTATTGATATTTATAAAAATGGTCCTAATAATATGGACGTACACGAAAAATAAGTAAAATCTGATTAAATATTTTTCTAATGATAAATTGAACTTAAGTACTTTAATTGATCCAGCTCTGACTAAAACTTTTTTTTTAAAAGAGCTTTGACTAAACCTTATTAACCAACTTTATTTTTAAGATGTTATCTAAAAAATGATATTGTTTGTATGTATTTTTCTTATCATGTGGTGCTTATGTACTTGCTGTAATGTATAAAATTTAGATATTTCAAAAAGCTATTTATTTTTAAAGTTTAATAAAATTGTTTTCTTAATTTTAAAAAATATGAATTTGATTGGACTGAACCAGTCAAACCTCTTTTTTAATTGGTATGAATTTCGTGTGAAAATATTACAAAAATCAAACTAAATCAACAACATTTAATTGGTTTGGAATTTTTCCCTCTCAAAGACATAATCAACATATATGAAGAAATTAAAAATTATTAAAATAGTTAATGTTATGTATAATTTATTCTAAAAAATATAATATTTGATTAAAATAATTTATTTTTAATTTTTTTAATAAATAAAAGTATTCAGAGAGGAAATTTATCACTCTTTGACTTGTGCTTTTAAGTCCTACTGTTTTGATTTGTTCTTTCAAGTCTCACTGCATTAATCAGTATTTTGTAAAGTAGGCATGGCAACAAAACCCATATTTGTGGTTACCCGCCCGAACCAAAAATAATTTGACGGGTTTTCGCCGCTTTGATTCGGTATGGGTTTGGGTTTTTCTCGATTTTAAAACACGAGTATGAGACAGGTAACGAGTATATACTTACCTACCCCGAACCTATACCCAAACTTGTCCCGAATGCAGAAAATTACTTTATGTTGATATGCCATGTTATTTTGTTTGATAATTGTCGTGTTATAAAAACTATCATTGATATTTAAAGAAGCAACTAAATCAATTGATCTAACAAATGTTAAAGTGAGCATATTTTTAGATAATGCATTACAACATTTCTCTGAGAGTTGCAAACAAACTTCTATTTTTTATTAAAAAAATTATTTAATGCGGGGACGGGGATGGGGCGGATGGGTTCGGGGATGGAGTTCAATTTCTCATCCCCATTGAGTATGAGTAGGGTAACGGATAAATTTATGAGAATCGGGTATGGGGATTGAGAATGTAAAACCCGTCCCCACCCCGCTCCATTGCCATGCCTATGTAAAGTATTCCTCTCTTAACAAAATAATCCAAAATTTATATTTATTTGGGTTAAATTTTTGAACCACATACATTTAGCTTTTCTGACCATCTTTTGCATATATTTTATCACAAAGGAGTAATTTATTGATATTTATTGTTGAAGATAAGTGTGACAAACAAATTTGAATGTTCTCAATTAATGAAAGGTTATGTCTAACTCTACATCATATATCGTTGCGCTCTAGAGTCTAGATCATATGCTTTTTTAATGATAAATGTTATTATGTCAATTGTTATGTTAGTTTTTTTCTTCTTCCTTTTTATCAGGATTTGAACCCTAAATCTCAAACTCTTTAACTTTTAACTCAAATTAGTTGAGTTAAACAACCTTTTAGTTTTACATCATATGTGAATCTCTAATCTAAATTTTTTACTGTAGTAATTATACCAATGAGATACCCTAACATCCTTGTCATAAAATGGAGTGAAACGCGTTTATTTAGTTACACATTTCATTGCTTCAACTTTTGATAGATCAAAGCATTGTTAAGTCTATTATATTATGTCATTTTTCATTTTAATTTTTTTCTTGGAAGGAGAAAAATATTAATAGAGTTGAATAATATAAGCATGTTTCATGCTTTAATGTTGGTTTTCAACAATCCCATTTACATCATCTTTTGCAAATTTGTTTGTCCGACTTTGGTATTTTCTTCCTCTCAATCTCTAATATTTTAATTGTAATATTAATTTTAATTAAACGTGATTGCCATTTGTTTCAATGCTTTTTTCGGTGCCATGTGAATATAGTAATATATGGAGTAATTAATTAGTTAAACAGATAAACATTGCTTTCAAAGTAACAACGCTGTAGATATCCCAACCAACAAAAGTTTTCATGTTTCTCAAATTGTCCCTTAAATAGTTTGTGTCTCTCAAAGCGTGTTGCAATTTTATGAGGCATTATAATTATGTCTTGGATTACCACTCAACAACATATTTGTTTTACTTTTGCCAATATTTCAAAGCTACCATCACTAAAGTCATTTAAGATGTTGATTTTTAGGGACATTTGATTATGCTAATCGGGGACAAATTAAAAGATAAAGGCATGCCATTATGTGATAAACACTGTAACTTTGAAAAGTAATGACTTCTGCCCTCCTTACAAGGCTCACCTGAATCATAGTATAGGTAGGGGTCACTAATCTTCTTTCACAATTAAGGAGATATGTTAGTTCTTTAAATAAATATATGTCTCCCCTTTAACCTTTTTGCATATTATTCTAAAGTTGATCGTGATTAATAAACCCTTGTAAAATTGTTTGTCAATATTTTGCTATAATATCTTTATCTATTTATTATATTATTCATCTTTACTTCAAAAAATATTACCCTCCACATATATTTATCTCTTTACGATAAATAGTTAAATGTATTATTGACAAAATAACGATTAACGTTGTGTTAAACTTTGAAAATAATAGATAAATAGAAATAATTTCTCTAAAAAAGAATTTGTTGACTTTATCTCTCTGACCAACTTTCCTCTCTGTTCTCTCTAACTTTCGAGTCGCACATGCCTCTCTACAACTCTTCGACAAAAATCCAAAGTTCAGCAACTATGTAGCCCATGTATCATCCTAGTGGTGCGATGAGTGCTTTACTCCGCACCACCCCTTTCAACCTCAACCTCCGAAAACCTCAACACAAACCCACATTTTTTTTATATAAAAAAAAAAAAAAACCTTCCCCTCACGAAGATGCCTTTTTATCCACATACACTTATACTTGCGTCGCCGTTGACAACTCTCAACAGAACAAGATGCTTGAACATCCTTGATCATGAAGCTGACTTTCGATACAAGGAGTCGGTCGAACCCTTCGTTCAACCATCAACTTTGGTATCGATGTTGGGTTGTGAGGGGAGCCCGATGATAATCCACATTAGACCAAAAGTAATCACACAAATGAGTTCAATAACATATATATGGATCATCTCACTTATATATTGTTCAACCATCACATTTTTAAGTAATGTGAAACTTCTAACTCACTTCACATTTGCCACAACATATACCCACAAACGAATCCTCACATCGTAGAATAGAATTCGAACTTATATATTTGTAGACTTTGAGTTGAATCCCTTACCACATATCATATCTTTTTTACATAGATCATATCAACTCTTTATAGTAACATGATACGAGTATCAACTGCCTAAAAAAAATTGAAGTACAATAGTGTGTCATTGAATGCACCATTATGACAAGCATATTCATGGTACATATGCAGATATGCTCATATGAAGTTGAGTAAAAAAAAAATGCTTCCATATTTTTTTAACGGCAAACTAGTATATATTGTTGCTAAAGGGAGTACAATGGATACCTACCACAATGGATAATAGTTAACAACAGGTCACTCGAATCATAGTTCAATTTTTTTTCCTCATAATTTATCTATTATTCACCCAAACTTCAGATTATTAGAGTTCCTTTTTTTCTAAAAATAGGAGCGATAAGACTCCAAAGTTACCCTCTACAAATACAATTTAAAGGAGAAAAACGAAACACTCATAATACATACACACCCACTCTTAGACTTTGCCAACAACCATTTTCATGAAGTAACCTTAATTTAATCCATTAAACCTGACTCGTGCAGAACCACATTTGAAAAGAAAAAAAACGATTGCTCTTTAGGCACCTATTGATTGCCCTCAGACATCCATCAAACGACAATTAATTATTTTTCGGCACTTTTGAGATTGATTAAGACACTTTTTAAATCAGTTCATCCAATTTAAAAAACTTTCTCGAATAATAATGAACTACCGTTCAACTTTCCATAATACCTAAAAAAAGCAAATATCTCAAAATAAAAATATACTCATTATGAGACTCCCAAATAGCCCACAACATTGAGTGCCAAATAAGGATAAGGTCATTCCCCACTTCCTTTTCGGAGCAAAGGAAGCAAAAATGTGAAACAAGGATACTAAAGGCATGGCTAAGTTTAGACCCAACCAAATAAACATTGCATACTAAATCCGCATAGAGAAGGTGCACATGCAAAAAAGATGTATCTCCGATTCTTGATTTGCTGAGCACAAAGCACAATGAGCATTATTTGCGTCCAATAATACACACTCTCCTCCTCAAGAGGTTACCTCTAGTTGGGGTCTTTTGAGCAATAATTATCAAGAGAAAATAATGGCCAAAATGAAGTAAAACTTTCCCAACTCTCTCCGGGGTAAGAAATAAGAAGATGAGAGAGATTTATAAGCTAAGTCAACAAAGAACATATATACCTCCACTATCGCCCAACCCACTACCACTCATATGAAGATGAATGTGACCAAAAATTGATTAATCATTATTATCATAATGCCAATCCATAAGCTGATGTATTTCACTAACAAAGTCTATTTATATTTATAATTTTATTGTTTTTTTTCCAGAATAATACATGATATTGATTAAATAAAGAAAAAGTTTCCTATTGAAAATTAAAATGTAATTTGTTCGTAAGTTTTTATTTTTGACCGTATAAGTAAACACTTAGATTAATTAGCATAAATTGTACATTTTGCACTACTTGATTAATTAATTAATTACTTTACAGATCATCATAACATGGACACATATAATGAGCAATCAAGGCGAAACAAGTACACACAAAAAAAAAAAAAATCTGTACACATGGGGATATATTCTATTTCTTAGGGCATGGTGGAAGACTACTTATTTCCAAATAGCTGACAATTATTCTCTTTTCTTCTTTGCTTCCTCATGCTTCTATACTTTTATTTCACCCCTTATAATTATATAAGAATTTTGATCTCTTTTGTTTCTTGTAAGCTCCCAACCAAAATCGTCATGAAGAACCTTCCCTAGTTCAAAAATTGCAAAAGAAAAAACAAAACAAAATCAAACACGGTTGGATACTCGTGTTCATGTTTAAGGGGAAACTACAAGATGATAAAGCATGTATGCAATTTAACGGACTATAATATTTTATAACTTCAAATATTGCAAGAATTTAATTTCTACTGTTAGTGTTCAAATATTTTATACATACCTTAACAATATATTGTAACATATTAGCAAAATAAAATAAAAATATATTGCCACATAACTTAATTAATTTAAAAAAGTATATATGACTTCTTTTTTATGGAAACAAATATGACTTATTGTAGTTATTATATGACAATATATAATTGAATGCATATATAAAATATCTTTGCAATGAAAATGTATATTATTAAACTTTTTGAGTATTCATTGTTGGATCTTAAGTAAAAAAATGAATCGCATGAATGGAAAAAAGATTGAGAAAAGAGATTTTATTAAAGATGCTTAATCTTAGAATTTAAGTTGGGCCTAACTCAATCTTACAAATAAACCGAGGTTTATGTTTTATCTCATTTAATGTTGAACTCTTACCAATACTTAAACAAATTTGTTCTACAAAAATTAGTAATCAACTAATGAAATCATTTGCACCTATAATATAATTAAATTTTTTTTTAAGATCCACTCTAATTAAGAAACTCCCTTGATTTTTTACATTTTCATATTCCAAACTACAATATTTTTTTTGTTCATAAGCAAGTTAATATGATTACTCATATTCTTGCTCAAGCATCCATATATTACATACCAGCTCACTTAGCTTTATGGGACTCCACCTTATACTGCTCTTTTGATTGATGAAGAAATGTAATGAGTCTCTTTTCCTATTATTTTATTTTTTTAAAAAAAACTAATAGTTTGAGTTTTACGTTTTATAAGAAAATGTTCATTTTTCTTATAAAAAAAAGTGCCACAAAAGTTATACTACTATCATTTAAGAATATAAAAGTATGACTACTTGATCATCACTTAAATTTATAAGAGTTTATTATTTTCACATAATTGAACGGGGTGTCCTTGGATTCAACATAATCGACCCACTAAATTACAACTCAATAGCATATGGAAACATGTTGTAGAGAGAGAAAAGCATGTCTTGTTTTTATTTGTTTCTTTTTTGCAAATGAAAGCATTGTCCAAAAAGCATTTTGTGATTCTGTCCATTCCATGGTAAATGGTTAGAACGGAAAAAAGAAAAGATAAAGAATATTATTGTCCTAATAGTGACATATTCTTTGCATATGTCATGCAATGATTGACTTCATCTTGTAAGTTATAGTCAAACTTAACATTGCATGGCTCACACGTTATGTACATGTTTGTATCCTTTAATTTAGTAATTTACCTCTCTTTTTTTTCCTGCTTCTTTTGGTTGGTGCAAGGTGAAGATGACATGGCATTTTTAAAATTAACATTATGTCCTAACGAAATCCAGAACATAGTTAGCTAGATATAAGGCTTTGAATCTTCAAAGTCACACTTTCCATTTCATTTTATACATGGAATTTGACCCGCGTTCACCTAAAAAAAGGAATGGAATTTGACCAGTTGTAAACAAGATATAACAGGCAATATTTTGTGTTTGGGAGAGTAAACCTTAGGTTTTACTTCTGTATTAAAAACATGTTTCCTCAAAACAAGTTGGCATGCTTGTTTTATTTTTATTTTTTATAATGTCTTCCTTGCTTCTAGACACTAGAAGCATATGATACACTTCTCCAACACACGGTTACGGCTAACTGAAGTTTGTCTCAACCAAGCAAGTGATTCAAAATCTGTATAATCATGGTGTAACTTTTAGTATAAATTGAGTATCCTTTGCATACATTTGCATAAATTAATCCTTCTAGTTGGATAAAAGTAAAATGAATGACAAAACTCTCCATCGACATTGTAACGTTAATGCATTACTAGGGCTGTTTCAAACGTTAGCACGTTGGTTAACATGATAGTATAGAGATAAGATATGATAAAGAGTTAGATAAAAATATCACAGTGACATGAAAAAGACTTATCATTATGTGTTTGACGTGCACATGATAATAAACAGAATAACATTATTTACTACTCCATCATTCATAATAAAATAACTAGTTGATCAATTCACTTTGTTTAAGAAAAATGTTTAATCGAAAGAGAGAGAGAAAAAAATTACTTTTATAAAATTAACGTTATCATGTATTGGGTAATCACATATTTACAATAAATGCAACGTGAAAAAATAATGTTATATTAAAAATTGAAACGAGTCAATTATTTTAGGATAGAGGTAGTACTTATAAATAATCTAATTTCAATAAATCAATTATGAATATATATTTTTGATTATCAATATATATTTTTGATTTGATGTAATTTTTTTATATATGTTATTTATATCTATATTTTATCTGTTTGCGATATATATTTTATTATCACTAATATATTTTCTTATCATATCCTGTTGATTTTTAATTGAGCTCATATATTCATAATCATAATAACAACTTTAATTAGAGAGACATAATATAATAAGTTTTGGGATTAAATTATCATAGTGCAGTGTCTTTTTTTTTTGTGTCCGGGGTTCGAATATTATATCTTGCATATATTATGCATTGTTCTTACCAACTAAGTTAAGCTCATGGAAACATATTATAATGTCTCAATAAACACCGAATATGATCAATTTTAGGATTAACTTATTTATCTTGTCTTATCAACCAAACAACCTTAATTTTTTTTATTATAAGAAACATGCCTAAATATTTGGTTAAGCTAAAAAAACATGAATTATCTCATTGCTAATTGTTTTTTTGGATAATTATGGCGTGATTTGAAAGCTACTATGATTAATTTAGTTCAATTTTCTACTCCCTCCGTCTCACAATATTAGTTGTTTAAGGTTTGTGCACGATCACTGAGGAAATGATTAATTGTGTTGATTTCAATGGTAAAATTCATAACATTTACTAAAACACCCTTATTAATTATAGTTAGTGCAATAGTTAAGTTGAATGAAATTCAATAAATGAAGGTATAATAGTGGGAAAAAATAATAAATGCTACATTTATATTGTAAATTGACAATTATTTTGAAAAAAAGAAAAAATGCTAAAAAGGCAATAATTGTGAGACGGGGGAATACTTAATTGAATTCAAAGTAAATAAGTAATGTTTTCTTGCATAAAAGTTAGCTTGGGGGAGAGCTTAAGGTATATATACATTGTTAAATCTCTTGATGAAGAGATTTTTTATTCATTGAAGTTCTAATGTTAATTCTCTTGATGAGGAGATTTGTCAATTATCATAGTTCTATCAAACTTAAATGATTAATCTTTGCATTTTTTTTTAAGAAGTTAAATTACCTTATCGAAATTGACATCAAAGATAATTGAATCTGGATTTTTGAGGAAAAACATACTCCAAGGACTCAAGCCAACACCACCAAACTTAAATTGTTAATCTTTATAGTTGCATGTAGATGATATCCGATTCAGAAAAAACTTAATAAATAATGCTCGAAGTATAAAAATTAACTAGTAAATTGATTAACTTGAAAAAGTTAAGGTTAATTCTTTCTTATGATTGAAATCTAAACAAGTGGCATTCAATTATAGCTACCATGATTGGTTGAAACATCCCATTCCTTCTATGAGTGTTATTCTATAATTTTTTTTTGCTTTTTGGATGCTGCTTTTTCGGTGGCACAATGATCTTGTAAATACTTTGTTCTTGTTACCGGTGTTCCTTCTTTGCACACCTTATGCAGGAGGCTTCATCGTTGGTTAATCTATCTCATTTTGATTTGTTAAAAAAAAAATTCTTAGTCGGACCCTTTTACTCATCCATTCCTTTTTAAGTTATACCACCGTTTGCTAAGAACGTCTACAAGATGAGGTCAGTAAACATGAGAAGTGAAGTGAAATTTGTACCCAAAAAAAAACGACAAGTGAAATATCACCACCAAACTATATACTTCGTACACAGTTTGAGACAAATTGATTTGTACCCTCTTTAGCATTAATTTAGCTTCTTTCATAAAAGAATTTTACACGTTTTTTAACCCACCTGTGTTTTCTTAACTTTTGTTAGTTGAAATTGGGCTTGTGTGTTGGGTCCAATTCGTATGAAAAGATAATTGTACTAAATATAGTTAAAAAAAATAGTTAAATAAATATATAAATGTTTTTTTTCTTAAGAAAAAGCTTAGCCATGTGAGTAGCTACAATTTTTTCCATCAAATATCTTATTGTGACTGACAGACTTAGCCAATTGTACGGTAATCGTGTGATGTGGGCACTTTGTACTCAAACATTAATTGTTTAAAGAAATTAAATAGAATTAAAATTATTAAATATGATATATAAAGCAACTATTGAACATCGGGGACCAAAAAGAAAACGAAGCACTACAAAATGAAATCTCTCATTCCTACTTATTAGGGGGCATGGACCAAGGAGTTGATTTTAGGGTGTATAGGACACTAGTAGGGTTTCAAACTTCAAATCATCATTTATAAAACATGAGTTTTTATTTACACATGAATGCTTAATGTAACGGAATGAGTTAAACTCTCACAATGTAATGAGTCAAAAGTTTGAATATGTGACTAAAAGAGGTATTTACATTTAAAATTACACGCGTCTCAAATAAAAGTATCTCAAGTGGAAGAAACTAATAAAAAAAGGTTTTATTTAGTTATTCGGTTTTTTGTACATCATAGTCGTAAAGACTCATTTTTCGAGTCGGATAAGACAACAATGATGACAAAGTTCTTGTTCAAAAGTTTTAACATTGCTACATTAATCTCATAGTTGTTAAGTTGATAGATACTCAAATCATCTGAGTCACACACTCTTAAACAATTACTTCTTCCGAGTTTGCCAACGCGAACACACAAAAAATATTGCAGTAAAGTTTTATGTTTTTCTCTTTTCTCAAAGAGAATAAATGAAACATTCTTAAAAGGGTAAAAACTTAAACCCAAGTGAGAAACACTGAATGCAAACTTTTGCAAGTAAAAATTGAATTGATGTAGGTTTGAAAATCAATTGTGATAGAGAGAGCCTGGTGGGGGGTGGCAGAGAAGAGATTAAAAACCAAACAAAAGAGTGAAGAGTAGAGTGTGTTGTGGGCAACAGTACAAGACTTAGGTTACTGTTCTCCCACACCCACATGGTGTTCCAGCCCATATTATGTGTTAATGTTAATTGAAGGTTTGCATGGTGACACCATTTTTGCTTGTTTCAAAATACTTATGTGTGTGCCTTTCGGGACCGTTTTATATTAATGTCTCCCACTCCTACTATTGTTTTATTATTTTCTTTCTCTACAACCAATGGCAGAATTTTCCAGCCAATATATTTTTATAGAGGTTGGTGGATTTGTGGTCCAAATAATAACAAGCATAAATAGCCAAGATCTACTACAAACTTAGACATGTAGTATAGACGTGGGATAGGAGTGCAAATAAGTCAAGTTGTTAGGAACTTATTATTTATTTTGTTTATAAATAATTCATTTGTTAAAGAAGTATGAATTGGAATTCTAACCATAGGCTTGTGGAGGCAATAAGTGAATCTTATTCCAACTAGGTTGGCATCACAACCAAAAACGCAACAGCAATAAATAAAAGTTTTACTAAAAAAAGACAGAAAAGATGGATGCATAAAACCAAATCCATGGAAACTATTTAAACATGCAAGAGGCTGGCCAAAACTATTTCTGACAAAAAAAAAATCCTCATAAATAAAGTATGGAATGGGATTGACCCGCAGGCCTATATATGGATAAAAAAATAAGTAAATTTGATAGCTTTATCTCTTAGTTTTTCAAGAAAACCAAAACAAACCAATTTAGTGCTTGTTTCGATGAGCGGCTGCAAATCATGTTTTACTTGAAATCACAGCAAAAAACCACTTTAACGTAGAAGGTCCAATTTTCAACTTCTTAAAATCACTACAGATTTACATCGAATATTGTGTAGATGTAATTTTACTTCATCAAACGTCACTTCAAACAGACACTTGAATATTTGAAATCCACGTTACAGCCAGAACAAGACATAAATATCCCACCAAATAAGAAATCGAGAATTAACGGCAATTAAGCCCAATAAAATTCACTATTGCAATGCTCGTAAATTTATTTAATATTTTTTTCTTGAAGAAGCATAAATTTATTTAATATTAAGCTAAACCATGAATTATTTAGGTCAAATATCAATCTGAACCACATCCATCAAAACATCAAATATGGCTCTTAAAGGGTTGAAATGAGGCCTAGGACGTGGGTGAATATAAGAGAGGATGTTAGCTAAAAGTCAAAGAGATTAAAGGAGCAATGATGAATAAATCTAAATAACCATTGAAATCTATCCCACTACAGTTCAATAACAACAAACTCAACGTATCTTTGATCAAAATTGTCCGCTTTCCTTTTTCCTTTTCTAATTTATTTTTTGCTTGAAACTTTGCCAAGAAACATTATAAAGCATGTCAAATTGTTTCTCGTAAGGAACCTAAAAGTGAAAATTTTGTATAGAAACACAATTTCAAAGCTCCTCTACCCCCTAAAGCTAGAGTGAATATGATTTTGACCTTTAGGATGAAACAAATAGATTTTTACAGTCAAAAGTCAGAAAATTATCCAAGTCTTGTAAAATTGATTTTTAGGGTATTAGAGATCGATTTTTAGGTGATTGGAATCTAAAAGTTTTAGTAATTAATTGCTAATGATTTGTTACGCCAATTGGCCTTAGACCATCCATAATGGTGGGTGTTTAACCTATTTAAGACCATATTAAATAGGCACCTCCATTTAAGCACTCAATTTGATGCTTATTAAGTATTACCGTAAAATTAATGATGTGGACGTAGGAACCCATTTAAGCACTCAATTTGAGGTGCTCTGTTGTGGATGGTCTAGTTGTTGAATTTAGCAATTAATTAGATAATTAATAATGATGTTTGATGATGTTTTGATAATGTGTGATGGTGTTTATGATGTTATATTCATGATCATGTGTTCATTGTTATGTCATGTGAGTCGTAGTATTTGTCGGGCAGGTATGCCCAATGATAATTTTTATGGTTGATCCATCGTGAATGAACTCAAGTCGTAGCATGGATCTAGTGCCATCTAATGGATATGTTATCAATGAATATTCATGCGTTAATATAGTGAGCATGTCATAGAGTTAGAGCAAACAACTAGATTGAGGTCTTGAGGGATGTTAGTAGAAAAGTCTTATGCGACATACAATTATATGATGACACTTGCATTCACTAGACTTTCGGATTCGATGGGCAAGAAGTGACTTCTCTACTTACACTAACTCGGAGTAGAATGAATCCATGTGTCTGAGTAGTTGATGACGATTGTGTGTGATTTATTGATATTATATGTAATGAGATTATGATGATTGTGTATTTCTAGTAGGAAATAGTCAGTACTTAATCAAATGTAAATTTAGGGGGAGTTTGCATAAGAGTTTGGTTTGCAAATAGAGGTAAATAGAACGTAATCAGTATGGTGACGACAATTAGGATTGTCTTAATCACCTCTATGTTCATGTTTTGTAATTAGAGGTCCTGGACAATAACTATTTGATTCCTATATTCACGATAATTTGACAAAATAACCAAGACCAATTTCTTGGCTCAAGGTCATGTTTATCTAATATAGAGCCATAATACCTTAGGTGAAAATGATATTATCAAAAGTGTGATTGTCCGTCAAACTATTAGCCACACCAACTAATCCGATCCCCTGTGTTTAGATAAATTAATTAACGAACATTATACCTAGTTCATGTTAAAAAATAAAAACCCTAGTGATGATAATAGCGATTATTGTATTATAATAAAATCAGTTCAATGTTGATCAAGCAATGAAAAGCAGCAAGCATAAAATACTATTAATAATGAATAAAAGTATTTTGGAATTGCACTAATAAAGGACCCACAGATTACATGTCTCAAACAGTGTCTTAGAGGTTCATTATCCAATTCCTAATATAACGTTTAGCTACTCATGATAGTTAGAGAATCGATATCCAAAGAAATAAGAAACAATACATGCAGATATAGGATGATAAGCTAGTAGGCTATGATAAACTTATCAAATGATGTTTCTTTAAACGTTGTATAAGAGAATATTTTCCAAAAACCTTGGACAAAAATAGTTTTGTTGGAGAAAAGGATAATTTACACACAGTATAAGTGAACCATAAAAAATGATTTAAAAAAAAAACTTAAACAAATGGATTCTAAATAACACTTTGTCACGACCCATCTTTGAGCCATGCCTGACGCACAGACTAACACTAACTCATGATAAATTTAGCCTGACAAGCCTAGTAAACTATAACACTTACACATTTCTAAAATAATAAATTTTGGTAATGACTCACACACTTCCAGAACATTTCAACACAACTAATATCATTTATCTCTTTTCACTATTTGTACATAAACCACATTATCTCTTCGTTGTGGCGAACGGAGATATACCACATTATTTCTTCCAAGCACGGTGCTGGGAACTGTGCTTATTTCTCTTCGGCCTGCTATCACTGGATTTGCTTGTCCATATGCTTTGAAAGTGATCCCTGAAGCTACTTGAAGATGGCCCCAAAAGCTGGCTAGTTGACATTGAAATCCAGGTGGGGCTGCAACTCAATTGTCCATAAATATCATTCCTCCTTCTCTAATTTCTTTTGATAGAAAAAACAAAATTACGTGAGTTGAGCTCCGTTGTTTACATAAGATCATTCATTAACGAGATATTCTCATTAGTGTGAGTTGAATCAACAATCTTATAAGTGAGCAGTGAAGTAATTATCAATTGGGTGACAACTAGAGTATCCATGAAAGAATGGTGGGTAATTTACCTCAACCAATGAACATTCACCTTTTTAGATGGTATTCATGAACTATCTTGACCCCACCATTAAATTGCTCATTTTCATTGATTGGTGGGTAAATTACCCACCATTTTTCAAAGGTAATCTAGAAAAAACCTATCAATTGAGATAAACTTCATTAATTTTTCCTTCTCTAATTTTATATACTATTATTTTATAGTTCAATCATTCCAAGATAATTGATATATTTGACTATTATACAAATAACACAAATTAAAAGAATGTAAAAATCATAATATTTCTTGACCAAAAAAAATTATAATATTTTGAATGGTCTTTGCGGTACGATTCCAGATTTTGACGTTAGCATAGTTTTACTTGCAAGGATATCGTCCCTCTTATAGCATAACATGTTTTGACGAGTGCCCTTTCTAGTAAAAGTGTTTAAGATATGAAAGTTAAGTTTGATATTACCACAAGTCAGGAGATAATTTTAGGGTGTTTGCAAGCAACACATGCTCATGGATTTCTTCTAGCTATTCCTATTGATGAGTTAGGTCAGCATATGTCACAAGTGAAATATCGTACTATCCTTAGATATCGCCTTATGATTTCACAATTTCTTATTGATGAGGTGTGTCATGTTTGTCGTGAAGCGTGTCTGGATACTTTTGGGGAGCATGCAGTTCATTGTAAGGAGTTTTTCCGGCTTTAAGTACATACATGACTTTGTTATGGATGTCCTTTTTGATATATTCAGGCGAGCAGGAGTATCAGTGAAGAATAGGCGTCTGTGAACTTCCTCGTTGACCCACCAGATAGAAGATTGACACTTAGGCCGACCTACAAATGTTATGGTGTACAAATGGGTAGAAGGAAAGCATGCATGTGTGGACTTGACTGGGGTTTCACCGCTTGTGTGATTCGTGGTAGGACATGCAACCCTAAAAGCTACGTCAAGCAAAGTAACAAACATGAGAAAGCGTGTTCTGACAATCAACCTGCTTTTATTCAATTTTTATTTGACACCTTTTCCTTTCTAACACCAGAGGTTGTTGACCTTCTACAAAGTTCAAAGGGTCGTCCATAGCAATGTCATGTCTTCTAAGTTCATGAATGTTGTGTTTGCAATTAAGGATTAATTTTGCAATCTAAAAAGGCCTAATGGCGCAGCTTATTATCTGCTTGTCTTCTATTCGTGTGCAATTAGTCATTGATATATAAAAAAAGTTTATGCTTATTAACAAAAATTAAGTGATGATGCGAAAGAAATAATTATGAATTTTTTTACATGAGTTGGTCCTAGGGAGTACAAAAGTATTTACAAATCATTCATAAAAGGGTCCTTGCATTAGTAGCCGGAGTTGACTCATAATAATACGGTTTAGTTTACTTCTTACCAATAGAAGTATGTGGTGGATCCTAGCACTAAGTGAGTTCCATTAGGGTAAAGATCTTCTCCATTTATAAAAATAAATTGAAGATGCAATTTGGAGAGAGATAGAGACATAAAATAGGTAGTAGGTCCTAATATTAATTGGATCCCACCATCATTAATTATTTTTTACTTTTTGTGTGTCTATATCTCTCTAAATGGTAGAAATGGAGAGAATGATAAATGGAGAGGATCTTAACTCGTCCCATTACCATTAATTATTTTCAAATCTCTGTGTTTTTATCTCTATAAATTGAAGAAATGGAGAGACTAATAAATGAAGATGATCTTGACTCTTTTCATTGGAGTTTAGATCATTTCCATTTGCTTAAAGTAAATGGATAATGTCATTTAGTGAGAGATATATACAAAATAGTATGTGGTGGATCCTAACACTAAGTGGGTTCCACTCCTGTTAATTATTTTCAAATCTCTTTGTGTCTTTATCTCTACAAATAGAAGAAATGGTGACTAATAAATGAAGATGATGTTGACTCCATTCATTGAAGATGGCATATGCAATATTAATTGGGGGACGTGATGAACTGCAGTCGCGTAATCACGCAGTCAGGTAAAATCAAACCGTTCAATTAATCCAAGCGTCTTCATTCAGCATGGTCCTCACTAGCGACACACACATAATCAAAATCATATTGTGTTCCCCATCCACCGCAACTTCGTTGACCCTCTTCACCCTTCTCTTCTCTGAACATCATTCTGATCTCCGTAACAACTACAACCTCCATGGAAGCTCAACGAGCAGATAAAGCCGCTGCAACCCTATTCTTTTTAATCAAAGTTTAGGTTTTATTAGATAAGGTAATCGAAATCGACAATGAAACCTGTAATTTCCAATGTTTGCAACTTAGCATCAACTTAGCACCGCTTGATTAAAAGGTAAAAAAAAAAAAAACAATTAAGTTTTTATTTCTCTCATCCATCACTTTTCATGGAACCAATCAACACCAACAACCCAATTAGTTTCAATGGCAAAAACAACCAAATATGTTTCAGCAAGTTATAGTGGGGCGAAAAAATGGAAGTCACATATGGCCATGGTAGTGGAGCGCAAAGGGAGTTTCTACCACATATGTTCCTAGAAGATGACGTGGCTGTATTAAATGCGTAAGATCAATCCAGCGGTTGAGTTTTAAATGACTGCGTGATTACGCGACTGCAGTCAATCACGGTCCATTAATTGGATAGTATAATTGAAAGTGCTCTTCTTCTTTTTTTTGCTGCAAATATCAACTATTAGAATCGATTTTTTTTTTTTACGAGATTTCTTATTAGCATGGATGAATTATTATCTTATAGTATTATTTACATCTCCCTCATCAACCAACCAACCACTTACCAAAAAAAATTTTAAAAAAATCATCCAACCAACCCTTGTGGCACGACAAAAAAAATAAATACACACTCTTCTTGATAGAGCTTACAATGTTTATACAATTCTTACAAGCTGATTTTGATTTTGTAAGATAAAATTAATTATTTAGAGCTAGATTGTGGCTCTTATTTTTAACGAAATTTCAAATCTTATACTACCTCTTGATCTGACTATAAAATTAGCTAATTTAATTGTTTACATTACATTTATCAATATATAAGGTCTGTTGATTTTTCAAAATTGTGTGACAATTATTTAGACTCATATTTTCCACTTAGCTAATGATTATCTCGAATTTTTAAATAATGAGAGGCATTTTGTAAAAAATAATAACTAATTGATACATATAATAATTTAGAAATTGTTATTAAGTTAATCAAAACTAGAACAAGGTATTATAAAATATGAAAAAATAAAGTTAAGGAATAAAGAGATGAGAGGTATGGGAAAAGTAGTTTATTATGCTCTTCAATGTAATATTTACATTCTTACAAGAGTTCTATTATAGGAAACTCATCTAGTAACATACAAGTCTTTGAGTGGTCTAACATAATGTCATTATACTATGTTAGAAAATTTCATGTAAGGATCTTGACATTATGACTCTCAATACTGTACCATAAATTTCTACAAGAGAGTAAGAAAACATACTCGGATCAATGAAGTAGATTTTCTTTTCATTTCTTTGTATTCTTGATGGTAAGAATGTTAATCGTGAGAAAACAAAATGTGTGTATTTTTAAATGTAAATATGAATGTGAAAATTATAACTTATGTAGAGATCACATTCATAATTCGACAATGATGCGTTATGGAAACATTGAATTCATAATTCATAGCCAGAGCAATATGAATAGAGTTGTATTGGGAAAGAGACCTAACTTATGATTTATGAACTAACACACCCGGCTAGAAAGATAGGAACACACAAGTGTGTATAGATATATACGAATAACACTTGGGTGACATAGAGTTGAGTGACATTGGTCAATTATAATGCTTGTGTTTCTCTCTCTTTCATAAGCATTTTGACATTGTGATTGGTCAATGTCACCCAAGTGCTATCCATATATATATATGTGTGTGTGTGTGTGTTATACATTAAAGTAACATGTCATTTGGAAAGCTAAGGGCATGTGTATTGCAGCTGTTATCAAAGCTAGATAGCTAAGATTAATCAACACGAGTATCTCTCATTTCTCTAGTTTGTTTAAAGCATGCATGTGCGATGTACTATTTCTCCCATTAAATTTAGAAGATAGCAAGAGAATAAACAGATGACATAAATGCATGGCTGGCTTCTTTTACGGTAGTATTAGAGAAAATCTCCCTAAACCCAATTTTTTTTGTTGTTGTTCATTTTATAAATATCAAATTTTAAGATAGATAAGTTCTATATATATATCCTAACTTAATGAAAACTTACAATCCATCCAATGAACGTGCTTAGAAAATTCAACGCTCACAAAAATTAGTTATCATCCTTATTACAATTCTTGGTGCAGTTTTGATTGATTTTTTTATTTTTATTTACTCTTGTTGTGTTTGATTTAGCAAACTGCAAATGTCCTTGTTTATATAAGAATGTAAATTATTTGTGAAATCTAAGACCAAATAAGGTGCCAACTTTCGTCAACACATTACACACGTAAGTGATCCGTGTCGAAAGCCTCATCAATATAGAAACAGTATGCACTTCTAAGGGGGTAATTGCCAACCTTTTCAAGCCTCCACACATAATGCTATCCTCGTGCACAAAATGGAAAGAAAAATAATTCATGAATCATTAGAGAGAAAGGAACAAAGAGAGTAAAGTGATAAAAGGGATAGATTGAATGATAGAAAGAGAGAAATAGTGAGAAAATAAGATGTTAAATGTGTATTAAAAAATGTAAAAATGTACTAATACAATTGCTTGGATGAAAAAGTGGTGTGTGGAATTTTTATCCATCAAATTTCGCACTAGCTTAACATTCCATTGCTTGTTATTGGACCTTATCAAATTTGATCCTAGTTATCTAATAGATCCTTTGGTCTTTTTTTATAAACGAAAGTGTTAAATATTTAGGTCATTTTTATAAGAAACATTTATCAATTTTCAAATGTCTAAGTTGTTAAGTTTTATCTGTACCTTTATTTATTATGAGAGAAAATATTAAAAACAGATAGGTTAGTAGAATTAAGAGTAATTAGAGCATGTTTGATGCGCATGATATGATAGAGATAAAGATATGATAAGAAGTGGGATAAAAATATGATATGATAGTGATAGGATATACATTTGTCATATCACGTGTTTGGTGCACATATAATATGAAAGATGATAATATTATTTTATCATATCTCATGTTTGATGTACACTTATTATTGACATGATAAGATACTTCCTTTTTTTTTTTACAAAATCATGATTTTTTTCAATAAACAAATTTAAAAAGGAAAATTACTAAAAAAGAATTAAAAGGAACAGAACAAATCTGGTGGTTTTTTTTTTGGTAGAAGAACAAATCTTGAGTATTTCAATTAACGTGAATTTTTTTTTTCCAATCGTAATATGGATTATGATAAATAGAAAGCAACAAAAATAGAGGAAGCACAAAAATGTTTCTATAGAACAACAAAGCAAAGAACTGATCAGTATCCGTATCCATTGAAGCTATAGTGAAGTAGTAGGTGTCTTTCTCAAGCTGATAGAGAGATTTTCATCAAATGTGTATTACAATCCATCCCATTCTATGTGATGAGCATATTTCTCATTCCAAATTCCTTTAATGGTGAGATCGAAAAGATGTTGAATTTTTTTTACCTCCATTTAATTAATTGAATCCTCGTTGCTTGCAGATAAAAAAAAACAAACATAATCCCCCTTTTTATATTGTTGTACTTACGTATTTGAATTGGTTATTGACAAATTAGAAAGACGACCAAGATTAATTATCTTACATTATTTTCATTGTAATAAATTATTTTGACCGCCTACACGAACACGATGAAGGACAACATTTGTTACCCTGACCCGAGTTTTAGACAAGAATGTTACGTGAACTTTTAATATCATGTTCTTTTATTTTTTTAAAAATATATCAAATAGAAAAATACTAGAAACATTTTCTTTATAACACTCTCTTTAACACTTATTTTTTTATTAAGTGAAAGTTATATGACTCTCATCAGTTTATGTGAGATCCATTTCTAACGTGTGAAACTCATATGAGCTTCATCTAATAAAAGACTACTTCATCCGTCTCAAAATATATACAAAATTTAGTCAATAAAAGTTAATGTATTTAGAAAAACAATATACATAACACTTCTCGTGTCAAATATCAAATCAAATATATATATATCAAAGTAATAAATTTAACCCTAAAAAATACTCCCCTAATTATAAATCCTCCAAAAACCAAATAATTAACAAACACACCCTAAGTGGTAAACTTATTGTACCCATGAACCACCCCATGCTGCAAGCAGATTTCTGCATTGTAACAAGCATGAAACTGTCAACACACTGCTATGATAAAAGTGTGACTAACTTAGTGACGTGATACTGTTCGATAAATTCAGTGCTAGTAGGATTTTCATGGCACTCTTTATAAATCTCTGAAGTTTGCAGCTTTATATGATATCATATCACTATAGCCATTCCGACTTATTGAAAAGTAGATGCTACAAAAATATTATAAACAAATGTTTGGAGTCTAATTCTTCGGTGCATAAATCAATTTTCATTATCGGATGAATAAATTTTGTCATTAGATCAAACAAGATATTATGAGATTTATTGATTTAACTAGGATAATTTTATTATTTCAACGAGGATATCCTAGTTGAACATAAGTCTCATTTTGATTATTTGGATATAATTCAACTAGGATATACAATGGAATGAATGACGTCATTTTCTATTGTATTTTATGGATTAGGATATCTCATGTGGGAAAAAAAAACTACTTGAGAATATAAACCATTGAAATATGAGTAATGATATTTTTAAAATATTTAGTTAATAGAAAATTATAAGACTCTCCTGTCATTCTTATGCAGTTTTAGGTTTAGTTACAATTTTGATCCGCATATTTTTCTCTCACTTTGAAATTAAAATCATCCAATTTTGGTTTCTCTTTAAGATTTTTAGACTTAAAAATTGTGACATATCATGTTAAAATTGGCGTTTTTGGGGTTTTCTAATAATTTCATGATAGTTAATCATTCAACCTCATTTAAAATACGTCACATCATTTCAGAGTCCAATCGAATGAGAATGGACTAAAATTGGGTAATTTTAAAATGAAGAGACTAGTTTCCTAAGTGAGTAAAAATAGATGATCAAAATTGTAATCAAGCCTAAGTTTTTTTTGTCAAATAGTCTAGTTGCTAGACTCACACATTATAAATATAGAGAAATGGGGAAATCAGGATTCAAATCATAACCCCTACATTCCAATGTCCGTGGACCTAACAACTGAGTTGCATTTACAGGACATCAAACCTAAGTTTTATTTTGAATGGTAATTAAATTGAAAAAATAAAATAAAAATTAAAAATAGTTATAAGTTCAACATATCCCTATAAAAAAGTTTAACATTAATTTAGTGTGCATAAAAAAATATCTATTAAAATATATTAATCTCTTAAATATATCTGAATTATCTTTTCTTTCTTTTCTGGTAATAAAAAAATTTAGGGTGAAAAGATTGTGTCACTATCTAAAACATGAAAGATCTTTAAGCTCAAAGAACACTTACAAATAGTGTGTTTGCTTTAGCGATGAACTTACCAAACCCACGTTCAGAAATCGTGTTTCCGCTAAAGCATGGAATTGGAGCTTTTAAAAACTGCAGTGGAAGCCCCTATAGACACACGTTTAACTTTTTAGTCGTGCCACCAACCAGGCTAAAAATATTACATTTACCTCACTTCAAAGAAACTAACAGAGCTTAAACTTAAATACGTTCGGGTGAAATGTTGTCTTTTTACTACTTAACTAAATCCTTAGAGTTAGATATCTCAATTATTTTATAAGATTACTCTACATATTTAGGTGTGAACTGGATATGTCCTAAATTATATTGAAAACAAGAAATAGTCATTGAGTTCATGAACTAGCAGCTAACGTTTTTTATTTAGTGAGTAGAAATAATAGTTGCACGCTTGATCTAAAGTAGTCACTAAGCTAAACTACTACTAGCTACCAGCACATGACAACAAATAACGAGGGACGGCTAGGTACAACTTATTTAAGTTTGGATTTTTGTTTTTCATGTGATTATGATCTGACAAATGGATGGAAATTTGATTAGAATTGTGGTTGGGATAAATGAATCAGGACAAATTACTTGTGATTAGAAAATATAATTGATATTAACTTTAATTTTCGACGACCTTAGTTGTGAGTGTTGTTTCCTAGAACGATTGATGGTGTGATGTGAACCTGGATTCAATGCCAGTGGTTTTACATGAGGCCAAAAAACTAAGACTATTGAAAGTTTATAATATTAGATATGATATGATTATGATGATATTTGCAATCAAGTTGAAAGGATATGACAAATCGACAATAACATCACTTTCTTATGAAAAGATGGGAAAACTTTCTTATCAATGACATATTATAAATAAATGATGTAATAACAAAGTTTTCAAAAGAAAATTAGTTAATTGTCATATCCTTTTAACATGATCATATTTAATTTTGATCATAAGTATGTCAATAGATGCGATGTATCTTGTTATATTTGTGAAGTCTTGTATTTGTTGTACTTAAATATTTGTTTTTCAGTTTTCTCTTTAATACAGGAAGAAACAATTTTTTTGTTGGAAATGAATCACCTCCTTTATGTTTTGCCCCCGCTTGTTTTAGACCTAAAGACATTGCTTTAATTAACGTTTGGACCTTAGGCCGACCTTAGACAACCTAGAAGGTCTGAACTATGAAATACTTTAAGCGAGATATTCTTCTATGATCACAAACATAGATGAATAATATTTGGCCACACACATTTTTTTTTGAAGGATGGTCACAAACATAAAAGTTTTTTTTTTCAAAATACTAAATCATTTTATTATCAATTTCTTTTTTACCATTAGAAAAAATCTTTCAATGTATTCATGTCAAAACAATGTTCATTTATGGTTGTGAATATAGTAGAATTTCTCAGTTTGAGCATCCATTTGGAAACACATCGCTAATTCATTCTATATATCTTGTGTAATATACCAGATGATTCTAAGTATCGTTGATTGACATCACAAATCAACAAGAGTATTTTTAACGTGTTTTGTATTCAATTGTACGCTCTTCGAAAACTTCCAATAAATAAAGTCACACAACCCAAAATTACTCTAAGTCAATTCTTATAAATCTTATGGAATGAGTTACCAAAAAAGAATATGCATATGTTTGATATAAGTTATATCAGATACGAGTCTTGCTTCAACTATGTCATATCATACTTTGTATAATCTCATAATCTTCCTCATTTCGACATAAAAGCTTTCAAAAACCGTTCATTATCATACCTTATACACCGATCACTTCTAGTCTTCATCAACATCCGGCGTTACATCATGACTATTTTCTTTTATATATAATATATATCTTGACAATATTATCACTGTAGTGGTACTTTTTTTGACTTAATTATCAGTATAGTACTTGTTGGGCGTTGGAATGTAACATACTAAAACTATGTGACCAATTATAGAGCGATACAAAAAAGTACAATTAAGGTACTGCTTGCATTGATTTTGACATCTAAAAATATCTTATTCATTCATATGAAACGATTACTTCGAGTTTTCTGTTGGGGTTTGTGTTGCATATGGTTCGTTTGAAACAATATCTTATGTTTCAGAGATGCCAACCGAGCGAGCTCTAGCCATAGCATTCGGCAGTTTTTATATTTAGAGTTGAAAAGAATCCAATCCTACTACCAAATTGTACCAATAAATAACTACGGTACATTCCTTAAAAAAAAATAAAAAATAACTACGGTACATAGGTCCTAAGATGGGCCCAATCCATTTTGTTTTTCACTTTATATTTCCACTTTTTGATTTATTTGTTTATGGGAAACATAACTTACTTATTTTAGAATTTAAATTAGAGTGGTAATTGAACATTATAACCACACATCATTGTAAATCATGAGTTTTTTTAAAGGATTCCTTAGGTGCTTTTCGTATGGTTCTTAACTAAATTCACCATGATTTCCTTAAATCCATAATTCTCTCAAAGTTTGTTATCTCCAAAAAAAATTGTATTTTTAGTTAAAAACCATACAAAAAGTACCTAAAGAATTGTACCTAAGTTTTGTCCTTTTTAAAATAACTAGTAAAATTCTTGTTTATACGAACCGCGTAACATTAAAATAATTATAAAAAAATATTACGTAATATTGCGATAATTATTTAAAAAATAAATAAATAAATAATATGTGAAATGTTTGAAGATTTAAAATAAAAATGATCGACATTAGTGTAATTAATGTAATGTTTATATCAAATTTATTTCTTTTCTATACAATATCCGTGAAATCTTTTTTAGTTAGAGAAACTTCACCTTCTTTTTAAATTCTCTTTCTCCTTCACTCATTGAAGATGGGTGGTTTTAGATCAATTTTTGACCTAAAATCATCTCTTTGTATCTTGTTTCCCCTTTTTTTCAATCTGAATAAATGATTTTCACATATATCAAAATTTTTCTTTGTGTTTTTTTTCATGATTTCGTCATCTGAGTGCAGTGTTGTTCGTCGTTTTGTGCGACGTTGTTTGATTTCACGTTTTATTGTGATGTTTGTTTGGTTCCTATTGAAAGATTAACTTCAGTCAATTACAAATTCAATCAATAATTTTTAGACATTTTGCCGTTGTATGTTATTAATTTTGATGATGTGCGTTTGTTCGTAGATTCACCATTTATGTTTTAACGATGTTTAAAATGCGGTTGTATCTTATGTACTCTATCAAATTGGATGAATAATATCATTTTGCTTATTTGATTTGTTGATTTTATTTGCTTATCGGTTAAATACTGTGAAATATGATTAAAGATATAGGTAATACTTTTTTTTATTGTTAGTTTATACAAAAGATATTTTTATATAATTTAAACATATTTATTTTTTTCATCCGATACCTTTCTTTTATTTGTTCTTTTCTGTATGATATAATACATTTCTTTACACAAAAAAAAATAAAAAATACCTTTCTTTTTGTTAGAATAAGCTTTATGATTTAAAAAAATAAATCATAAATCTTATTTTCGGTTTAAAGTTTAGGGTTTATGATGAAATATTATGGTGTATTTGATCTATGTAGTCCATCTTATCTAATGGAAATTTGATTGTTGTTATTGTTATTTTTTATGGAAGGAACTACGAGGTGAAAAAATTATGATCACATACATAGGTTTGTAATTCAGCCAGCCCCAATTTTTTCTCAGAGCCAGCAATGACCATTTGCAAGTTTGACACAAAACTGTTTTTGAGAAAGAAAAAAAAAACAAAATTATACTTTGGCAGCATAGCTTCTTTGATTTTCATGAAATCTTCAAAAAAAAAAAATTCATTTATAAAAATATTATTTAAATCCATTTTATTCTTTCATTATTTTTTTTTTAGAAAAATGTTAACAAGTGCTTCCGGGACACTCTTTAAGCACTATAAATGGTAAGCTTTTAATGAAAAGTTGTGTATGGAATGCATTGAAAATTGTAATAGTTGACTTTTTAAAAGAATAATTACTAATTTTAAAATGGACTAATACCTCAATTTCGTCCTTGAATTTTAACGCATCGGTCAAATTCGTCCCTGAATTTTACGAAATAGCTATTTAGTCCCTGAATTTTACAGGCGTCCATCAAAATGGTCCCTCTGTTAAGTTGGTCTGTTAACGGAGGTGACGTGTAACGTTAACCTCTTACAAGGCTTAACACGTCAGATGCCGTAAGCAGGGACCAAATTGATTGATTTACAGAAAATTTCCAAGGACCAAATTGATGGATTTTCAGAAAATTACCAAGGACCAAATTGATTGATTTTCAGAAAATTCCCAACGGCTCTTTCTCTTTAACGGGTCTTTCTTCCCCAAATATATAAATTTGAAACCCTAATGTTATAATTTGTCACCTAGAGTTCAAAATCC
>Ga0315915_1000893_pt1 | contig 33885 bp, 14 predicted proteins | sample MpolbnodulesMG_FD_207738 | JGI IMG/M metagenome (GOLD analysis project Ga0315915, IMG submission 207738) | Medicago polymorpha root nodule microbial communities from Los Angeles, California, United States - branched nodules | ecosystem: Host-associated > Plants > Roots > Nodule | place: USA...
TATCACAAATAAAAATATAAAAAAAAAAATTAAAAAAAAAAACAAAAAAACTAAGGTTATAAGCTAAATAAGGAGATTAAAATTGATAAAACTATCTAAAGCAAATAAAATAACTTTTTCATTCTTCTTTCTCCCTTCCCTAATGGAACAATACATAGTATTTTAAATAGATCATAACTATCCATATGGCATAATCTTGAGTATCCTAAGAAATTACTAGAAGCATAACACTTACAAATAACAATTAATATATACAAATACTGAAAAATGTGTTTAAACTAATAGTTTATTGACTCAACTAAATAACACTAAGTATTTAAACACTTGCAAATAACTACTTATACTTTATCACATTGCAGGTGAGTTTAGTACCACTTGTCTTTGTAGTCTTTTATATAATTTTTATTATAAATCACATATCATTTAATGAATAAATATAAAATATTGATTTTTGTTTGTAATTATAGTTATTAGATGATGTACTCAATAACATATTTAAACTAATAGGAGTTCATTGACCGTTTCCTATCACTTGGAGGGAGTTTTCTAGAAGGAAAAATATTTTAACATCCTTTATATATATTAGCATTATGCAGCCCACGAAAGGAAACACAAGACTGCAGCAAGATAAATCCCATATTGATGGCACAATCAAGGGAGGGCTGTTGGAGGATTAAAGAGTTGTAATTTAAGCAATTCTATTAAACTTTCTCATCTTTTTCTTTTATATAATCCTTTGTTGTCATATTTGAAATCAACTGCAGAAGAATTAATTAAGGAGAAACAAAAATGGATGGGAGTTTAAGTAGAAGTATAAGTAGGAGTTTAAGCAGGTCAAGTTGGAGAATGGAGGGAGTGTTTGCTAGTGGAAGATATTCAAGAAGGACTTCTAATCTTGATGAAGATGAAGAAGCTCTCAAATGGGCTGCCATAGAGAAATTGCCTACTTATGATAGGCTAAGAACAAGTATCCTTCAAACATATGCTGAAGAATATGGTGATCAAGATCATCCAAACAAAGTGCAACATAGGGAAGTTGATGTTAGGAAATTAGATGTCAATGAAAGGCAACAATTTATTGACAAAATCTTTAAGGTTGCTGAAGAAGATAATGAAAAGTATCTAAGCAAGTTCAGAAACAGAATTGATAAGTGAGTTTTCTTATGAACTTCTCATACATATATTGTTTAATTATTGCTTTGCTATCATTCAAAGTGTATATGATTCATAGTTTTTCTCAAAAAATTTAATATACGGAACATATCAATAATATTGATGGCCTTTTTTTTCGGGGTTCCTACTTATTTCTGACTTGCACAATTTACAATATGATCATGTAGATTTTTTAATGTATTTTTAGTTTGGATTTATGTCACAAGTTTAAATAAAAATAACAGAAATGAATGCTATTTTTTATACGCATTTGACTTTGCTGCCGGCAAGCTAAATGCCGTCCGGTTTTGGTATTGAAATATGGGAATGTTATCAACAACAGGCCTTAAGGCACTTGTTAAGAAGTTTAAAGAAGAAATTTTGTCTTGGAATTGATGTATTCAACCTATTAAAACTTTAAAAAATATTTTTTTTTACATAAAACTTTCTAATTATTTCTATTTTAGAATCCTTAACAAGTGCCCTCAAGACACTTGAAATAGTATATTACTAATTCCTTTGTCATCATTAATTCCTTTGCAAGCAAACATCAAAATAACAAATTAACATGATGGTGTTGGAAAAGTTAGCGGCATGACTCTTTCCCAAAAAAAGAATCTGAATTCAATTTTTAGAATCTTTTATTTGAGATTAGTCTAATTTGATAAGATTAATTAAAAAGTAGTTATTTCATAGTCAAGCCTAGGATTAGTCCAAAAGGCCTAAGCCAAATACTCTTACTAAATTAAATAACACTAGCTCATTTACTAAATTGTTTTTTATTTTTTATGTTATAAAATGTCTTAAATTCTAACTTATCATATCATAAGAGAAATAAGGAGTATTAATAAAAGATATACTTAGAGAAAAATATTACAAATATATCTTGTAATTTGAAATATGACTTATTTATTTAGATAAAAATTTTCGCTAAAGAAAACATATATATAGAGTCATTATAGTAATAAATAAAAGGGTTGGTTGATTTACATTTGGTTATTTTTAGTAGAGTTAAATTAGCAAGCTACTACATCTTAAGGGCAATTTCACAAAATTTTAGTTATAATTTACTAATTTACATCCACTAGAATTGAAAGGGTGTAAGTTAAATCATAATCCAATTTGTTGTGTTGACAAACCAATGCTCCCGTAAATGTGGTACCTAGTACCTACAGTCATAATTCTTAAACATTTTTGTACTGTAACATTTTGTTCCGCCACACACCCCCATACTTAAAGTAGAAAAATGATCACCCACTTGTTTATTAATTAAACTCAGATTAATTGTTCCTATTATAATTAATTATTGTAGGGTTGGCATCAAACTCCCAACAGTAGAGGTGAGGTTTGAAAATCTGAGTATTGAGGCTGATTGTTATGTTGGAAGCAGAGCTTTGCCAACCTTACCAAATGTTACATTGAATATGGTTGAATCTGCTCTCCGCATTTTTGGTATTAGTACTGCAAAGAGAACAAAACTCACAATTCTTAAAAATGTTTCTGGCATTATTAAACCTTCAAGGTAATCACTAAATATACTTATTAAAATATTGGACTTTTTTATATATAAATTTATTTATTATTCTTATATTTGGTTTGTTATTAGGATGACCCTTTTGCTAGGTCCTCCTTCTTCTGGGAAAACGACCCTATTACTAGCTTTGGCTGGAAAATTGGACACTGACTTGAGGGTAAGCTCCAAAGTCCATCCTTATTAAATCTTATTACATTCTTGACTAACTAATTAAACTACTATTAAAGTTTAGAAAAAACAATGACAACAATTATTTGATCAATATTTAATTTTATCACTTGGACTTCGACCTGCATTTTTTTTTTTTTTGAGAAGGACTTCAACCTACATTGTTGATGCATAAGTTTACTTACTACCTTTTCGTCCTTTCGACTACTTTTACATGTATTAAAAAAAATATTGATGGTATAATTAACATTTGCATTATATGTTTAAATATTATTAAATCATCCTTTGTTTATAGACGTACTTTCATCTCTCGAGATAATTTTTTTTAAGGAATCTATCGAGATAAATTATTAGCAATAATAAGAAGTGTATATATTTTTTCACAAAAATAAATATTTAGTGTAAGTTGAAGTATGACTTATATTTAGGGATAAATTTGGTTCCCAAATAGGACTTATATTTAAAGAATAGTAGTAGTAATTATAGGTTGTTGGGTTTTGATATTGAAACAGGTAGAGGGAGAAATCTCATACAATGGTTACAAACTTAATGAGTTTGTCCCTAGAAAGACTTCAGCATATATTAGCCAAAATGATGTACATTTGGGAGAAATGACTGTAAAAGAAACCATGGATTTCTCAGCTAGATGTCAAGGAGTTGGAACACGATATGGTATTAAATTTCATCAACAAAATTCCTTTGGTATTATGTTCAATTTTATAGTGTTAGGGCATATCAAATCAAGTAAATTTCAAAAGTAATATGAATTTTAAAAGTAAATTTTAATCAATAAAAAAAATGTTAGACCTATTGTCCGAGCTTGCTAGAAGGGAAAAGGATGCAGGGATATTTCCTGAGGCAGAACTAGACCTTTTCATGAAGGTATCTGATTAATTATGTAATCTCAAAGATTAAACATTAATCAATAATTACTATATCAAATTATGTTACTAATGTACATGGGATGATTTGTAGGCTACTGCAATGGAAGGAACAGAAAGCAGTCTCATTACTGACTATACTCTTAAAGTAAGTGATTTCTTTTCTCAACAATATTTATTTCAAGGTTAGAATAAAGAGAAGAAAATAATCAGATTACTAGATTCCAACGTTGTTCCCCACATGCAAAGTCCAAACCACGTTCTCAGGAGTGAGGACTATGCTATCTTATATTATAAAAAAATATAAAATCTAGTACTTTTTTCTATGGCAAAACAATTTAATTAAACTTAATCAAGAGAAAATTGTACAAGTCATAGGAGTGGTACCACTTGATCCAATGCAAACACTATAGATTACATATACGAGGGTTAAAGTGGACCCACCTGGAAAACCTCTTTGTTTCTATCTATGTGGATTACTATGCCAATAATACATTCTTAAAATGTTTAAGAGCAAGTTTGACTTTTAAACTATACAAGAGATTAAGAGGTTTTCCCAAAAACAACTTATTTTAATTATAAAAAAAACTCTTTAAAGATATTTTTTTTTAAGTAAAGAACCATATACTTGTTTTAATTAAAAAAAAAAAAAACTCTTATTAAATATAAGTTGAATTAAAGTGAAACATATCTGTTGATTAGAAAAAAAATGAAACCTATCTTGTAAACACTAATATTATTTAAAATGGCAGGCCTTATGATTTAATTATTATGTTATAAAAATTAAAGTTTTTTGTTTGTTGTGTTGAACAGATACTAGGGCTTGATATATGCAAAGATACCATTGTGGGTGATGAAATGCAGAGAGGCATATCTGGTGGCCAAAAAAAGCGTGTAACAACAGGTAAGAACAAATACAAAGTCAAAATTCTTTTTTCTTAAACCTTTTGGTTACATAGATTGAGAACAATGTTTTTGTCATTTTTAAGACTCACATTATCACCTCCTAACAAATAAACTCACATTATCATATAACTTTTTGTCACTACAAATAACGATCTACATCTATATATAATAAAATAAAGAGTCATAATGTCTTAAGATAATAAATTATACATTGAACATTAGAAGGGTTCAAATCCAGATTCAATTAAGATTGCAACAAACCAAGTTCAGCTGCCCACGTATTATTGTGTGAAATCATCTAAAGTCACATCACTGATAAATTTACTGAGTCAAAGTAAACTATAAATTGAATTGCAAGTAATAAGTTATTAGAGTTAAATATGTTTTAGTGTCTCCTTAAAAAATTCTATAATATGTTAGTCTTTGTTGTTAAGTTAACTCGTGTGTTTGTTTCAAATTTTTTAATAAATTTTGGCTGACATGTTTAGAACATTATAAAGTTATTGCCATAGAAAGAATTTTTTTTAACAACTGATAAAATTTTAAAGCGTAAAAAACTCAACAAATTAAAATAACAAAAATTATAAACTAGGAATTGAATTTTGAGTTCATTTTTTATAAAGAGTTCTATCGTAACACATAAAGAAGTGTATTTTATGAAGAGTAAAAGTGATTAAAACTGTGAAGATTTTTTTTTATAAAGACTAAAACATACTTTTGAAAATTGAATAACATGGGTTTGGATTTGCCACAGGTGAGATGATTGTTGGTCCTACAAAAACATTGTTCATGGATGAAATATCAACTGGTCTTGATAGTTCCACAACATATCAGATAGTGAAATGTTTGCAACAAGTTGTTCACCTCACTGAAGCAACAATCTTCATGTCTTTACTTCAACCTGCTCCTGAGACATTTGATCTCTTTGATGATATTATCTTAATATCAGAGGGTCAAATAGTATATCAAGGCTCACGTGACCATGTCCTTCAATTCTTTGAGTCATGTGGCTTTAAATGTCCTGAGAGAAAAGGAACTGCAGATTTCTTGCAAGAGGTATCATCATATATTACATCATCTTAACAAACCTTATCAGACACTATGAGGTGGAGAACTATGAAGCATTGACACATATACAAACACTAGACATGACACCAACACGTTAATATCATTAATAATTTGAAGAAAAAAAATCGTATAATTGAATGTAATCACATGTGTCGGTGTCGGACATTGACACATATCAGACACCAGACACAACTTCTATTAGAAGTGTCGATGCTACAAAGATGGAGAATTGTGGTGAACCCGCACCACAACTTCTCAAATGTACTTACAACATTTTACCAACTAAGTTGTAATTACATAATAGATATAAAAAAAATACTAATTAAAGGTGAACATTTAACTAAATTTAATTTACAAACCAAATGCAACTTATGTATACTACATCAACTATCAATAATATGTAACCATTAGATTACCTTTTTTTACAATAGCATTAGATTACTTGAAGTGTGCTAATTTTCAGATAATTTATTCATTGTGCAAAGAGCTTGTCCTTCAATTTTGTACACTATTCAATTTTGTACAGGTTACTTCTAGGAAAGATCAAGAACAATACTGGTCAAACCGAAACATACAATACCGTTATATAACAGTAACTGAATTTGCAAACAGATTCAAACATTTCCATGTTGGAACACAGCTTCAAAATGAACTATCTCTACCATTTGACAAGTCAACAGGACATAGAGCATCTCTTGTTTTCAAGAAATACACTGTCCCTAAAATGGGACTTCTCAAAGCATGTTGGGACAAAGAATTGCTTTTAATAAAGAGAAACTCTTTCATTTACATATTCAAGTCAGTTCAAATATGCATTATTGCTGTGATATGTGGAACAGTTTTTATAAGGACTAAAATGCATCAAAGGAATGAGGGTGATGCAGCTGTTTATATTGGTGCAATTTTGTTTACTATGATTATGAACATGTTCAATGGTTTTTCTGAGCTGCCACTCACAATTGCAAGGCTTCCTGTGTTCTACAAACATAGAGATCACCTTTTTCATCCTCCATGGACTTACACTCTCCCTAATTTTCTTTTAAGGATTCCTATTTCCATTTTTGAGGCTATTGTTTGGGTTCTTATTACATATTACACAATTGGATTTGCACCTGAAGCTAGCAGGTAAACTCAATCACCTTTAACTCATATGTATATTTTCCGAAACTCTACGATAGTATTGTGCTGAAGTTGTAGGGACTAATAGATATATTGATTGATTTGTAGGTTCTTCAAGCACTTGTTGTTGGTGTTTCTTGTTCAACAAATGGCAGCTGGGATGTTTAGGGTAATATCTGGAGTTTGTAGGACAATGATCATTGCCAACACTGGTGGATCACTCATGCTTCTTCTTGTTTTCTTACTTGGAGGTTTCATCCTGCCTAAACGTGAGTCACTGATCAAGCTCTAATTAAGGAACTAACCTATGTAATATGTTATGCTCACCAATATGATTAAGCTTTAATGTTAACAGGTGATGTTCCAAATTGGTGGGTGTGGGGCTATTGGGTTTCTCCACTGTCATATGCTTTCAATGCATTTTCTGTAAATGAAATGTTTGCTCCTAGGTGGAGCAAACCGGTAAGTACTATCATATTTCTCACCACCATATGAAAATCTTAAATTTTTGAGGGACTAATAATATATTAACCCAAACTTATATTTCTGACTTGATATTTTCATATTTTGCAGTCTTCAGATGGTGTTAACTCATTGGGTGTATCCACATTAAATAACTTTGATGTTTATTCTGAAGAAAATTGGTACTGGATAGGTGTAGCAGCTCTTCTTGGTTTCACTGTTTTCTATAATGTTCTATTCACACTTGCACTTATGTACCTAAACCGTAAGACCTCACATTTTGTTCAATATGTTAAGTACATTAATTTTTTCCACTTTTTGTTTAGTGTCGACATAAGATTTTGATTTGCTTTGTTTTGTTTGGTTCCCTAGCTGTTGGAAAGAAACAAGCAATTATATCAGAAGAAGAAGCAAGTGAAATGGAAACTGGAGGAGATTCCAAGGAGGAACCTAGACTTGCAAGGAAAGAGTCCAACAAAGGGAATAACACAAGTAAATATAAAACTAAACAACTTCAACTATGGTTTAATGTTTAGCTAGAATTATATTTTTTTCGTTTGCTTGGTACGGCTCATAGTTTACCGATAAGTAGGCAGGTCGCTCGAGCAGAGTGAGTATTTAAAAACAAGTTGTACTTTGTAAAACCTAAGCATTGAATAATAGAACCGTATTGCAGCTGCACTGCAGTCGAAGGCGTAGCTTGGCCAAATCCCGTGATCAAATATCATGTGTTCCTGTTTGCGTTTTTCCTAAGCTATTTTTTTTACCTTTGAACCATGGTTGTTCTTCTATCATTTTTGTTGAGATGTGGAATGATGCTAATAAAGCTTCCTTTTAAAATGATTCATTTCAGGAGAAGTAGCAATGCAGAGATTGGGTAGTAGAGGTAATCCAAGTCCAACACTTGAGTCAGCCACTGGAGTTGCTCCAAAGAGAGGAATGGTTCTTCCTTTTCAACCACTAGCAATGTCTTTTGATAGTGTTAATTACTATGTGGACATGCCAGCTGTAAGAACATCATCCTCATAGCCTTTTTCCATAAGAATTTTCAATATAAATCATCAATGGCACCTATGAAGTTTTAATTTGAAATTTGAATAGGAAATGAAAGAGCAAGGAGTAACAGATAATAGGCTACAATTGCTTAGAGAAGTAACTGGTGCATTTAGACCTGGAGTTCTAACTGCTTTGATGGGAGTTAGTGGAGCTGGAAAAACAACTTTAATGGATGTTTTAGCTGGAAGGAAGACAGGTGGTTACATTGAAGGAGATGTTAGAATCTCTGGCTTCCCTAAGAATCAAGAAACCTTTGCAAGAATTTCTGGATACTGCGAACAAACTGACATCCATTCACCACAAGTTACTGTCAGAGAATCTGTAATTTACTCGGCTTTCCTTAGATTACCTAGAGAAGTCAGTAATGAGGAAAAAATGGTAAGTACTCGGAAATCAGCATATTATATTTTATATGCTCCAAATCAATGTTTTAAAAGCAGTTGTGTTCGCAATTCTAGATATTGCAATGAATCATCGTCAAATACAATTAAAGTAGCGATCCTTTATATTGCAAAGAATCACAGTCTAATGCAACCGATGTGGTTGGATTGCATGTGTGATGGTGACATCAAAAACCATGATATAACAGTCCAGATTATAGTCGCAGGCCTTTATTTTATGATACATAAAGTAGTTGAACTTAGATGTTTTTTATCTTTACAGAAATTTGTGGATGAAGTAATGGATTTGGTGGAGCTGGATAATCTTAGCGATGCCATAGTTGGACTTCCAGGTGTTACAGGGTTGTCAACCGAACAGCGAAAAAGGCTAACAATAGCGGTTGAGCTTATTGCTAATCCTTCAATCATTTTCATGGATGAACCAACTTCAGGTCTTGATGCAAGAGCTGCAGCAATTGTTATGAGGACAGTGAGAAACACTGTTGACACTGGAAGAACAGTTGTCTGCACAATTCACCAGCCTAGTATTGATATCTTTGAAGCCTTTGACGAGGTGCAAATAATCTCTTGATCTATATATGTGTCACATGCTTCTACTTTCACCTTGTTTCGATATACAACTTAATTAAGCACTTATAGCATAAGCATCTATCATATAAGTGCTTATGTATAAGCTATTTTTAAAACAAAAGATAATATAAAGTCAAATTGTTTCCGTAAGCCATTGTGAAGAACTAGTGGAAATAAGGTGAAAACAACTTATGGACATGTCATAAGTTGTTTTCATAAGCACTTTCAAATAGTGTTACAAGTGTTTATGTGAGTAAATAAGTTCAAATAATTCAATCCTAACAAGCCCTTTATCTTCATGACCTTGTAGTAATTAAATATTGTTTTGTGCATCAGCTCCTTTTGATGAAGAGAGGAGGGCAAGTGATCTACTCAGGACCATTAGGAAGGAATTCACACAAGATTATAGAATATTTTGAGGTATTAAAAGTTTGCAACAATTTGATTATATCCTTTTGATCAAGTATTGTAACATAAATTAAACATCTAATTCCTTGGTCATAGGCAATTCCAGGAGTCCCTAAAATTAAGGAGAAGTATAATCCAGCAACATGGATGTTAGAAGTAAGCTCAATAGCAGCTGAAGCTAGGCTTGGAATGGACTTTGCTGAATACTACAAAACATCAACATTGCATCAGTAAGTCAACAAAACAACTAGGACACCCTTGTTTTCTATTTGAGTTGCATGCATTTGATAGGTTTAGCTAACATACAAATTTATGAGCAAAGAAATGATATTTCAATGTCATATACATACGGCGTTGAAATAACACAACTATTATGAGTAGGAGAAACAAAGCTCTTGTGAGTGAGTTAAGTACACCACCACCAGGAGCAAAAGATGTATATTTCAGCACTCAGTTTTCTCAATCAACTTTTGGACAATTTAAATCATGTCTATGGAAGCAGTGGTTGACTTATTGGAGGAGTCCAGATTACAACCTTGTCAGATATTTCTTCACCTTAACAGCAGCTCTCATGGTAGGGACAGTGTTTTGGAAAGCCGGCGAGAAAAGGTTTGGACTAGTTTCCTATATATAAATGAAATATAATTTCATCTTCAACCATTTAGTTTGATTTTGATTTTCCTACAGGGGTAGCACAGCTGACTTGAACATGATCATAGGAGCATTATATGGTTCTATATTTTTTGTTGGTGTCAACAATTGCCAAACGGTTCAACCGGTTGTATCCGTTGAAAGAACTGTATTCTATCGAGAACGAGCTGCTGGAATGTATTCTGCTTTACCTTACGCCCTTGCTCAGGTCAGAGGATGAGTTAACGTAAAAAAGTTTAGAAGTTTAAAAATAGATTTTAAGGGACCGTTTGATTTGCAAAAGAGTAATTACTGGATAGAACAGTACCATGGTCACCTTTTAAATCAAACATGACACGTCTTTTGTCTTGTTGAATGCCTTGTTATTTTGCAAATCAAAGGGATCCCAAGTTTTCGCAAACACTTACTAAAACATAAAAGTTGTAATAAAATTTCAATGATTGTAAGCCTTTTAATCAAAATTTGGTACATGTTGTTTATTATTATGTTGACATATATAGTGGTTTCATATGCAGGTTATTTGTGAAATACCATATGTTTTTGGTCAAACTATATTTTTCTCAGTCATAGTGTATCCTATGGTGAGCTTTGAATGGAAAGTGGAGAAGGTGTGTTGGTTCTTCTTTGTGAGCTTCTTCTCTTTCTTGTACTTCACATATTATGGGATGATGACGGTTTCCATTACACCAAACCACCAAGTAGCAGCAATCTTTGGAGCAGCATTCTATGGACTATTCAATCTCTTTTCTGGTTTCTTTATCCCAAGACCAGTAAGTACCAAAAGTACTTTTTTTTTTTTTTTATTTTAATAATTACTCTTGTTATTTTTGCTGACAAAATTCTTCTACAAAAATTTGGCATTTCAGAAAATTCCTAAATGGTGGGTTTGGTATTATTGGATTTGTCCAGTAGCATGGACGGTTTATGGATTAATTGTGTCACAATATAGAGATGTGACCGTAGGCATAACTGTGCCTGGGGAGACTAATAAAACTGCAATCAATAAGTATATTGAAGACTATTATGGATTCGATCCTGATTTCATGGGACCAGTTGCTGCGGTTTTGGTTTCTTTCGCTATATTTTTTGCCTTTATATTTGCCTTCTGCATCAAGGCATTGAACTTCCAAACCAGATGAAAAGAAAAAGTCAAATTCTTGAAGTGCCTTATGTATGTGTGTATACATATCAGTTATAGGCAAATATGATAGCAAACTTTGCTAAAAATTAATTTTTGAGGGTCATTTGGTACATGTAAGTTGTGTTGATCATGTAATTTTATATTTTTGCTTGCTTCCATACACAGAAGAAATATTTCACTTTATTATGTCGTGTTTTACAACAAACCATTGTCAACACTTTGTAGTAATTTGGGGAGAGATTTAGATATTCAATTTTAAACTTATGTCCATAGGAAGAATATTTGTAAAATATGTTAGCATCTTAAATAGATAGATCTTTGTGTTTTTATAGTTCTCGGTCGTAATTTTGTCAAACATTATACTGGTACTCTGAAATTTCAATAAAATAATAGTATCATCATGATTTTAACAAATTCACCGTCAATTCAAACATGTGCTGCTAAAAATAGTGTTTGGCATATTTTGTTTGTTGCCCATTTAGACAATATATGGTCGATGAAAAATGTTGTGTTCTCTTTGGTATGCACTAAGTAGTGTGCTTGATAAAAGAAATTCAAAGCATGGTTGAAGAAATTCACTCTAACAATCTAGAATTAGAGTTAGTCTGCAAGAATTCCTCGTCTATTAGATTTTTACTAAACAATCTTTTTAGTGTTAACCCATTGCAAGAGAATCCAATTGTCGTTTTCTATGGGATTTTGCAGCAAAATTGGGGCCTTGTTATTCCCTACATGCAGAGTTTTGGACAATTATTTGGGGTTTGCAGGGTGATTAGAATAAAGGGCCTTCCATTGGGGATTGAAAAGTTAATTCCCTTGAGTTATTCTCTTTAGCTTGACAATCATCACCAAGAAACAACATCCAAGTTTCTTGTTTATGATCTTCTCTTTTGATCAAGTAGTGGTTTCTTCTTTTTCTCATTCCTGGTCTACAAAAAAAAGGACAATACTTGCAATCTCTTGAATGATTTCTTTATGTTGTGGAATTGGAAACTTGTTCTCCAAGGCAATCAGAGAATCTTGACGCTCTCTTAATTATGTTCATTGAACATTCCAGTGCTTTCTAGACCATCCTCTCCTTCATTTGAAGAAGCTGAGTTTGGACTTGAGTTAGGATTTGACAAAATATTTGGTTTTGGAAGATTTCTATGTAGCATGAACAAGTTATCATCATAGCAATCATTAGTACTTTAGTGTATAATAACTCAAATTCTTTTTGTATTTTTTTCATGTTCATAGATTATAGGCCAATTTAGGTGGGTTTCTTGGATATTATACTTCTTTTCAAGTGGGGAAAATAAAGTTGGTGATGAAGGGGATGATGATGCAAAAAACAAATCTTATTTGTCAAGAATGGAAGGGTGTATGTGTACTCAGTTGCATATTGAGTTCCATTTCTTGCAAAAAACAAAAATTGTAATAAGTTTTGGAGATATTTTTTTTGTCTATTAAATTAAACTTATTTTCTGAAAATTACTTTTTCCAATTCTATTTATAGCACTTCTTTCTTAGTATATTCTCTTTTCTTTATTTTTTTGAGAGGTTCTTCAAAATTCCCTTTTTCGACACAAAGTTTTATTTTTAGATTCAATACCATGAGTTTTATTAATTTTTTTGGTAGTAGAACTAATTTAATTTTTTCTAACTATACTGTTACCGAGAGAGGGTGTGCATTTGAATTAGTGGAAGCGTGCCTCATGGCCAACCAAAAGTGACGTTATTTTCAAGGACGCTGCGACTTGACAACGTGGTTTATCTCTACCCTCTACTTCAATTTTTAACCATTTTCTCCATTTGTGGGCCAAAATACTTTATTAAAGATAAACTGCACTTTTTTAAGTCATTTTTGTGTGGTGATAAAGAGTGGTTTGTTTCAAGTGTACTAGTGTAGGACTCATGTTCTTGTTTGTTTTTTCCGGGAAAGTGTAGGTATGGTATTATGTATATGGATAGATGATGTGGGTTTCTACGATTATTATGGTTAAACAAATTCTTATACATAAAGGTTATTAGGAATGACATTGATCAATTCATTCGCTACTAAATTATTTAATAGAAAAATCACATTTTAAGTTAAAATGGAAAATAATATTATAATTTTTTTTTCTTAATAGAGGTACCCTTCACGTGATATACTTATCTATGTTTTGAAAGAAAAATATTTAGTTGAGCACAATTTTAAATCAAAAGTCTTTGGACACATATATAAATAATTTAATCAAATCACCTAATATGATATCTCTTTTAAATTTTATGATTCATGTTTGCCCAAATAAAATTTATTTTGGGTTATGTTTAGAATATATTTTTCAATAAAATGAGAAATCACTTTTCTTTTAGTAGATTCATTAAAAAAAATGATTTCGAAAAATTCGAGTCAAGTGTCCGGTTTTAGTTAAGGACTAATTCATTGTCATGTTTTATCTCCGAGAATTAAAAGGTTAAGACAAAAAAAAGTTACAAAAATACATGCATATGTTCGATTCGATCATCTCTCATCAAATGTAGAATTATTTTACTCACCGCCTCATTTTTAATATTATTGAATTTGGTATAGATGATAGATGATTTGATAACAAGTAATTCAATAAATCATGGAGGAACATCTGATACCATCTTAAAATTTATGATTAATTTATCCTTACAAAATCAATTTATAAGATGAAGAAGGTCTCTCTTTATAAACTATTTAGTATTTACCAAAAATCATAATTATTTCACGTGAGACTTGAGTTTTTTATTTTTCAGTAGTCTCGTTTACATCTGATCAGTATTCCAGCATGTCTTTTCCTTTGGGCAAACTGTTTGGTAGGACACACAATCAAATGACTTTAGAATTTTCTATTTTTAAGCGACACGTGAAAGGAAACTTCCTTATTGCTTAGAGGAATCGGACAAACGACACCGCATGCATGCATTTCTTAACAAGAATGTTTGCAAATCTCATTTGATATTTTGATCTTAAGAAGAAAAAAATTTAAAAAATCGGATATTTTCCTTCTCCTGCACCTTCCTTTGTTCAAGCAATGAGTGCATTACACAATTATAAACCATGACATATGGCTATGATCTATATCAATAATACAATTATTTAGAATTGATTTAGTGCAATACAAGAAAATATTTATTTATGACCACCAGTGCGCCGCGACATACTTGTTTGTATCTCATGAATATCTCCTCTATTAATCGCCTTATGTATTAGAGTCGAGAGGCCCTCAGCCATCAATATGAATAAATATATGATGATAACGGGTAACCCTGGTGCAACCCTCGGCCGGGTACAACCCTGTCAAAGTTCATAAGTACCGAATAAGTAACAGACCTAACACACATCATCATCCATTGAATCCATTTTTCATTGAACCCCATTCACACAAGCACACCACGAAGAAACCCCCAATCCACTTTATCATAAGCCTTGCTAATATCAATCTTGAGAGTTAATTCCTCTCTCCATCCCTCCGTCTTCCTCTTCATTGAGTGGATTATCTCGGTAACTATTAACGTGTTATGCAGTATGGAGCGGCCCTCGACAAAAGATGTCTACCCCCTGACACACATTTATCCAAACAACATTTCAGTCGATTAGCGAGTAACTTCGACACCATCTTATACAAAACATTACAAAGAGATATAGACCTAAGATCATTCATATTATCCGGGTCTTAGCATTTCAGAATCAAACAAATATTTGTTTCTGTAAGGTTTGAAGGAAAGTAACCGCGTCCCAACCAAGAAACCACTGTCTGAAAAATATCATTACCATACACATACCAGAATCTCTGATAAAATGTCGGGTTAAAACCATTTGGACCTGGGGACTTGTTCGGGTGCATCTGCAAAAAGGGCTTTACGCAATTTTTCCTTTATAATAGGTGTTGTAAGCAATATATTGTCATCCATCGCAACACATTGGCTCACCAAATCCAACACCGGTTCATGGACTCCTGCATTCACAGAAAATAATTGCTCAAAATAACCTTGTGCCACATTACACACATCCTCTTGAGACGTAGCCGTCCTCCCATCATCCGTGCGGAGCTTACTTACCTTCTTCCATTTGATGTGGGCTATCGCTGATGTATGAAAGAACTTAGTATTCATATCCCTTCCTTCAACCAATCCATTTTCGCTCTTTGCTTCCAAAAAGCCTCCTCTTGTACAAGTAGTCGAGCATGCTTTTCGCCGGTTGCGACATATTGCATACGCATCATATACCATTTGGCTAGGCACGGAGTTCCTCTAAAATACGAACATATATTAACTTTTTTTTGTTAAGTAGTCTAATGGTTAGAGCTCACATAATTTAATTGTGGAGAAGTGGAGTGTCTAAGGTTCGAACCTCGACCCCTACATATAAAATGCAATATCTCTACCAACTGAGTTAACCTCATGAAGATTATTAACTATATTTTATAATCCATGTAAAATTGATAAAGTAACCGATGGAGTATTTATTTTACCTTTTCGGAAAGAAAAATGACCTATACAAATCAATAGAGTCGACAATTTTGCGGTATACCACGATGATGCACACATTACACATATCCTCTTGCGATGTAGCCGTCCTGTCATCATCCGTGCGGAGCTTACTAACCTTCTTCACTTTGCTGCGAACTTAGTATTCATATCCCCTTCCTTCAACCAATGTATTTTCGCTCTTTGGCTTCCAAAAGGCCTTCACTGTTAACTACTAAAAAAACAAAAATTAGTGAGGGATATTTAGTGAGGGAAAACGTGAAATCCCTCTCTAATTCTGTCACTAAATTTTGCGACCAAGAAATTTGTGAGGAATTTCTTTTTTCCGTCACTAATTTCTCTCGCTAATTTTGTATTTTCTAGTTGTGTCTTGTACAAGTAGTCGAGCATGCTTCTCACAACATATTACATACGCATCATATACCATTTAATTGGACATAGAGTTCCTCTAAAATACGAACATATATTAACTATATTTCTTAATTCATGTAAAATTGATTAAGTGACCAATGGAGTATTTATTTTACCTTTTTGGGAAGAAAAAAAAACCTGTACAAATCAACAGAGTTGACAATTTTGCGGTATACCACGATGATGCACACGTGGTTTCGGTTGCTTTCACAGCTTGTTAATAGCATGAGATTTTCGTTGAGGTATGAAACCAAACACGTCTTAACTAAGAATTGATAATGGTAGCCTCAATTAAATAGCCTCTAAGGTTTGCCGAAAATATGCACTTCACTCAAACTGTTGTTAGCGTCACCATACCACATTTTCCACCCAAATTAATCAAGTAGTGGAATTTTATTTTTTTTACAAAGTATTGAGGAATTAATTAATAAAATGGAACCCTTGGTTATTTTGACTGCTTCAAAGTTTTGTTAAATGTCTCAATTCACACATTTTATTTTGTAATTTTATTATGAACATAACTAAAAATATTTTACCTCTTGGTCTTTAAAACCTGATAGTACTGTGCAACAACAATATACTTTCTTTTACCAACAATATACTATTTGCTGGTAAATTAATAATTTTAACTCATTAAATTGACTATGAATGACTGAATGAGCAACAAAAAAGCTTAAATTAGCTTTATGTCCGTCTTGTGGTTGTCATCTCTCTCTCCCCCACTACGTTTACAGGACTATTTGATTATCAACATGCGTTGGATGTTAGGATGAAAATAGCACTTTTTTTGACAAGGGAAAGCCAAATTGCCTATGTCCACAATTATTATTAATAAAATGATAAAGTAATAAATCGGGTTTTCAATATAATTAATTTATTCAATCGATTACTTTATATATTGCACTTCTTTTTACAAGCTGGGAAAACCAAATTGTCCATGTCCACTTATTATAATTTTACAAGATCTCGATAACGATAACAAGTGTCCTAAGCACATTTTTTAAGCAATTTATAAAAAGGAATTTTGTCTTAAAAATACAAATAAAAAACATACAAAAGGCATACTATATAATTTTCAATGCAAATGTTACTACAGTTAAATGCTCAAACAATATTTTAAAAACAATTGTTAGCATTTTTCATTTTACTGTTTACAAGTTTTTTTTGTTACCATCTTATTGATCCGAAGTTTTCACCACAAAGATGAACGATGACTAATCCATTGAAAAACATGTGAGATATACAATATGGATTATCCTATATCCAATTTTCTACATATACAAGAGGCAATGAACGAATCCATGTCCATTACCTTAAACGATTCAAATCTTTTATCATTTGAACCAATTTATTTATTTATTTATTAAAGATGAACCAATTTATTGTTGGCATGCTATAGGATATATTCCCTCCATTCCTTTTTAATTGTCACTTTTAGAGAAAATTTTTGTTCCTATTTAACTGTCACTTTCAAAGTTCAATGCAACCTTAAATGTTGTTTTACCAATATTACCCTTAGATATTTATTGCGAAGAGAGAAACATATGAAATAAAATATTAAATTAATAAGGTCATTTAAAAGTAAAAACAATTGTATCAAAAGTAATAACATTTATTGATTGTCTTAGTTTGTGTAAAATGTCAAAAAATGACAATTAAAAAGGAACGGAGGTAGTACAAGTTATAATTGATAAAATAATAAGGGTCATGTAGCAATCTCAAAATAGAATTATTTTATTAATATTTGTGCATTCAACTAATTAAAAGTTAACAAATTAAATGTAATACATAAATTCCAACAAGAAAAATTACATTTGACTCATTAACTTGTGTCTTAAAGACACAAGTTAGCATTTCTCAAATAATAAATCAAGTTCAATGTAATGAATGAATTCAATAGACTATACACTATCATCATGAATGAAAGAAAGAAGCTAATAATTCAATATATGTTGCATCGCCCATGGGAATTAAGACATGGCACATTTAGGAATGTACTCTTTAAACAAGGTGGCCTACTTTCAACCACTCCATTGTTATTATCCACATGCTAGCTCATGGCAATCTCCCACCTACCCAATGCAATTCCTTAATTTTGTATAACTGCGCCTCTATTTCTCAGCCGTTCAACTTCATTTGCCAGGAATTAATTGCAGCTTTGCTTAATTAATTTGCAATTTGTAGTCTTGGATTTACGGTACGTAAAACATGAAAATACATGAGATAGGAGTATATAATAGAATAATCAACTGAGATAATTACAAAAATAGAAATGACGATAGATTTTTACTAGGATGATTATTTGTTTTAATGAAATTAAAAAGCAGTTTTCTGTTTTATTCTTGTCGCCTTTCTAAAGGACAAAAATGGAAATAAGTTATGATATTAGTTATAGGAAAATTATTTGTACACTAATGTAGGCATGACAATGTGGCAGGTTGGGCACGAGTTTACCTTCCCCAACCCATGTCCGACTTCTATATGCATATTCATTATCTTATTATCTATATCCAACGGAAATGAGAAATTGAATCTCATCATCGTCTCCAACAAGTTCGAGTATCTTCGCCTCATCCCCGTCTCCACAGTGAATCATTTTTTTAATTAAAAAAGAAGTTTTTTCAGCCATGAGAGAAATGTTGTAATGCATTATTCAACAATATTTCACTTTAACATTTTCAACAATATCCCCACTTTAACATTTCGTTAACCAATGATGTGAGATGATGGAGATCGATGGGTAAGATGAATGAGAAGAGAGAACTCAAGCGAGGGTCGTTTGACAGATACATTGTAACCGTGAATACGAGTTTTGCAGCCACGCCTACACTAAAGTTTTGTTAGATACCGGCGATATCATGCATGTAAATAAAGTTAATTTATTTTTTTAAAAGAAAATTAAATAAATGCAAAAAATAACATGATATTAGATTATTGGATGTTGGATACCCACTTAGCAAAACTCTTGGAGATAATGGACTCTTCACTATCATTATATATTCATCATTGATGCTAAATAGAATGATTAGTATATAAATGGAATGAAATTTAGTAAGACGACAAATGTGTATGTATAAAGTTGATTCTCAAATTTGAAGTTGATTCTCGAATGACCACAGCAAAGTTAACACAATTAACAACACTATGAGAATCAACTCCAAATTTAGTAAGACGACAAATAAAGCATTTGTGTGACTGTATAGTTACTATAATTTGTTAGAATTATACTATTGAAGATGTTTCACGGTGAAAACAAAGGAATACTTCACTTTGCATGTGTCAAGAGTTTTACTACGAGATGTCATGGTACGAGCAAAACATCATAGAAAACAAAGAATCAACGTGTTTAGTATATTTCCAATTCCAAGTACGCCATAAAAACGAATATGCAGTTTGGTTTGTCCTTCCCCTCAAGAAGTACCATTGTATTTTTTTGAAGGAAAGAAGTACCATTGTATTGTAGGTCGTTTTCCTTCCCCACATCTACCTAAAATTAAATATGACTATATGATTTACCAGTTAGTTAAACTCTAAATTGGTCCTTAATTTTGTTATTAGAGATACCATAAAAAATAAAAATAAAACTATCACTATAGCTTATATAAATGTTTAATCATGTCGTAGATATATACTAAAAGTATACGTCCTTATATGTATACACAAAAGTATAGTGACGAAGTTCTCTAATTTTCTTTTAGAAATGAAGATGGTTCCTGTCTTGATATCTCCACCTAATCATATGTTGTAAATAAGTGGTGTAAATAATAATATTTGTATTAATCAAGCTCATTAGGTTAGAATATTGTTTTTGAAAGATATTAGGTTTGAATAATAACAAATTAGTGCATGTACTATTTCACAAGTTTAAAATATAGGGTTAATCAATGAAATTGACCATGTAATACATGCGAAGTCTGAAAAATGACCATAAAATAAAAAACACATATTCTAACTCTGTAATTTGAGGTTTTTATTATTTTTTACATATAGTTGAAGTCCAAAAAAGCTACTTATAGGTTGAATTTTTTCATGATTTTTTTTCCAGGTATGTTTAGGACATTAAAATATGACGTTACACAAAAAAATAGAATTTTTCAACTAAGGACGAATTAATTATGAATTTTTAAGGCGTAAAAAGCTCAAAAAACAAAATAATGAAAACCCCAACCTAAAAATTGAATTTTGAGTTGATTGTTTGCAGAGACATCTGTGAAAATACAAAAAAGGATCTGCAAAATTTCGTAGCATTTCAAAGATGTTTCGATTTTTTTTATTTTTCAACCAAAACGTGTGAAATTGCAATTTTGTTCCAAGTAAGCGTATACTCACGGGTCTAATTCCATTATCCAATTTTGTAGGCATGGTTAGAACGTCATAAGAACCTTCACCATGAAATTTTGGACTTTTTAAACGAGATACGAATTAATTATGAATTGTTTAAGAAATTCATAGTTATGGGAAATAAAAATTTCATAATAAATCCGTCCCTAGTCGGAAAAATCTAATTTTCTGTGTAAAGCCACGTTTTAACATCCTAAAGATGCCTGGAAAAAAAATCATGAAAAAATTCAATCTCTTGATCATTTTTTTTGGACTACGCGTATATTATAGGATCATAAATAAGAAGAATATCAAATTACATGGTTCGAATATCTATTTTTTATTTTACAGACTCATTTTTCAGACACCGCGTATTTTACAAGGTCAATTAAACTATTAACCCTAAAATATATTGAAAGATTTTTTATATGGTACTATTAAGAAAAAATAAATATGATTTGTTAAGTTTGTTACATTTGAAAGTCACAAATATCTATTTATAATTATAATCTATATCAAAATTTATATAAAATATCGTTTGTAATTTATACACAAAATTTCTATAAAATATCGTTTTCGTTAGTATTTTGTTCTCTATACAGGGAAAAAAAAAAGGAAAGAAAATAGAATAACACTTTGTTGTTACGTTTCACCAAAAAAAACATTTAGTTTTTACGTCACCTCAAAAAAAAAACATTTTGTTTTTGCGTAGAAGGTCGTCCAAACAAACACCTGATCCATCGCTGTGAAAGCTATTGATTGAATCTTATGTAAATTTTTGCTTAAGAAAGGACAATATTCTTGCAAAAATGACAAAAGAATTAATGATCTTGAAAGGTTTTATTTAAAATTATTAATGTTAAAAACTAATTATTTTCAGAAATAACATTTTGAAAGTAAAATTTAGAGTAAATTATACTCTCCTCCCCTCAAAGATGCTTGAATAATACTCTCATCTCCTCTTTTGTTAAAATATACACTCCCCTCCCTTGAAAAATAAAATTTATACTCCCCTCCCCTATAAGATACTTGAATTACAACCCCATCCCTTAATAATTAAATATGGATTACACTTTAATCTATTTTAGAATAAATATATATTTTTATAATTTATATTAATTTTGAATCACGATTTAAAAAGTATAAATTCGTTTCTTTATAATCTAAATGTCAATGACAATTAAATTTAAATATTTTTTTATTAATTTTATAATAACCATAGTTAATCGACTTTAGTAATTTTTCACATATTTTAATTTTATTTTGGGTTGTTTCATATTTTATAATAAGGTTTAAAACTATAAGTTAATGAAATTGTGAATAAAAAATAGAGAAAGACATGTATTCAAAATTTGATTATATTAAAATGAACCCGCAATGTTTTTTTTTCTTTAAAGCGTGTTAGATTATTTTTTTGCTAGTTTATTAGAAATAAAAAAAATATTGAGGGACTAAAGCGTAAATTTTAACTTAAGAGGGGATGGGTATGTAATTCAAGTTTCTCTCAAGGGAGGGGAGTGAAATATTTTATAATATGTTTTGAATCAGAGGGGGAGGGGATTGTATATTTTAACATAAGAGGAGAGGGGAGTGTAATTCAAACATCTTTGAGGGGAGAAGAGTGTAATTCAAGCATCTTTGAGGGGAGGAGAGTGTAATTTACTCTAAAATTTATAAGTATTTCTTAATTGGAATTAAAAATTATATCACTCTATACTTTTTTTTTGGACTGGATATGTTTAATTCTTCTATATCTCACAATTTCTAAAAAATAATCTATTTATTTATTAAAATTTCATTTTCCTTTCAAATTATCGCAATATCAATATATATTTATTAGTATGATATTTTTTTTTACCACATATTCTCTTCATTTAAGTTAATTATATTTGATGTAACCAAAAAAAATAAATTATATTTGATACATTATCGAGTATTAAATTTGAGCACTTTTCAATTGAAATCTGATCATTGATTGCCACGTTTTAAAAGACTAACTCCATCCGTGAAATCCAACTATAGTTTTTTTTAGAGCAATCCAAGTATAGTTATTAACATAAAATAGTTTTATATGACATAAAATAAAAATCCATATCTTTTTAATATCATATTACCAAATTGTATTTTTTGTTGAAATGATCGTCAATTTGTATTTTTTTTAAAAGGATCACCGAGTTGTATTGTAACTATATCAAAAAAGTATTAGATGTATCCGTTAATTTAACTCGGTTGGTATAATCATTGCATAAAATATATAAGGTCGGTATTAGAATCCTAAACTCTCACTTTTTTTAAGAATAAAAAATGTATATATTTTCAACGACAGAAGAACCTCTTTAGCACAAGGTGTACTAAAAAGGTCGCTCCAAAATACAAACAACCAATCGTGTAATTACAATAGCAACAGTCAGCCAATACCCAAGCATAACAATGAGCCCGACCACCATCTTTGTGAACCATACACAAAAGCGATGTTATTAGTCTTCAACCACCAATAATAATTATACTTAACTTTATCCATAAGCTCTATGATGTGAGTTTGAATATTATTAAATAACCTGTTATTACGATCATTCCAAACTAGCCAAATGCAGAGGAGCCAAATAAGTTGAAGAAAAGATTGTCGAGCCTTCAAACCACCTAGGTAATGAGTAAACTGAATAAAATGATCACGAAGATTGTATGGGTCAACTATTGAAACATCAATCCAAGACCTGATATGTTGACACAATGAGCCAAACATATTCACTTTAAAGGACATAAATACACAAAAAAAATTTAATTGAATATTTATGCAATAAAACTATAACAACAGAAATGTCCGTTTATTTTTAAAAGAGAAGAGGATATCAACTCAAAATAACCTATCACATCTTTTGAATCCACAAGTTTCCCTAAAAAAAAACAAACTAATGAATGTTTCCATCCTTTTTTTTTTGAACAATTATTTCCATCCATTATTAAAAATAAAAAAATGAAAGTAATGTATCTCTCCATTCCACGTGTTAATGAGATGGCACCAACAACACAACCACAAACATTGGATGCTGGTACTCCGTCCACCACAGCAATTGAAGTCTCATTCCATAGTGGCAACAAAACCCACAGACCATACATACTACATAAGATTAGCCTCAAAACAAACGCTCAATAAATATAAATAAATTTCTCAAAAAGTCAGTCCTACGTTTTTGAAGAAAAAAATCGAGCCAATAAAAAATAATCGGCTCATTTTTGTTATATTTTTGTCAACTTTTTCATAAATTTTAAAACTAACCAAATTGATGAATAAGAAGTTATTTGGATTTTTTTTAAGAAGCCAAATAAAATATCTTTCCATCAAAGATAATTCTTCCCGACACAAGATGTATCATAAGAGAAACAAAAGTCTAAAAAGTTTGCATCACTAACGATCAAACAAAAAATAGATAAAGAAAATACAAGGAATTTAGCCAATACCCAGATTTGTTAGAGGACTAAGCCACTAACTATGATAACTAAAAACAATAAAAACATGATTTGCCTTCGACCACAAAATAGAAAGCGACTTAATCTTCTTCGAAAGTTGAAGAGTTGAACATTCCTTGTTATTAAAAATCCTATTATTTCTTTATTTTCGAATTTCCCAAGCGCAGAAAACCAAATTAGATGCATAATGAAGCTCTGCGCTTTAGAACCACCTGCTAAATTGCCAAACTGTATAAAGTGCTATGAGATGTTAGTAAGACCAACCACAAAGATACCCAGCCAGTTATGAACTGGATACCAAACGGAGCCAAAACAACTACAGTCTAAAAACAAATGAGAAGCCGTTTTCGGATTATCGCAACCGCTCACACAGAGCCGAGATTAATTATAAATAATACCGCGTCTAAGTAAATTATCTTAGTTATCAGCCTATTACGGAAGAGCTGCCACACAACCAACAAAATCTTCAAGGGAGCATCTTTATGCCATAAAAGATTCGGGTCCGTTATAACTTGAACGAAAGCATGGATATTAAGAAAACAATACACGCCATACCCAACAACTGGATCCAAATTCCAAACCCTCTAATAATGCGTTTTGAACCTAAAATCACTAAGATTAATGACTATCTCTTTTACAACTAGATCAAACCTTTTTGGACAAAACTTGAGATCCAAGACATGGGGGCTGATTATGGATGCGTTCAGGTTGTCGGACTTGAACGTTAACACCTTCCTTCTCTGGTGAATGAAGGGTGTACATGCAAATATTCCGACGACAAGTAAGAGTGCGTTGAATATGTGAAGTTTTTAGGATAGAAAGTGTGTGCACATTAATAGAGGCTATGAGTTGGCATTTATAGCGGTGAATTAGGGTTTTGTCCTAGAAAGACACTCCTGGGTAGATTGGACGACATTGTCGTTGGATCCAAAATCATCGGTCATGGTACTCTTAGGCGACCCTTATCAAGTGCATTTAGGGCAAGTTCATGTGATATTCCGTATACAAGCTAATGACTTGGGAGAACCTAGTCCATCGAAGGAATGGACTTTTATCCCAACCCAAACAAAACCCTTGAAGTTAAATATCTTTGTTTTTATGACAAATAAATATCATAGTTGACATAGTTTGAAATAAAAAATAAGAGTTGAATTTGGATCTTGAGTGATCGATTTTAAATAACGTGAAAGCAATACTAGATTTAAAAAGATCGAGTTTGATTGATTTGTTTTGGACTCGACAAAAATCAAATCTATTTAATTACTTTATATCAAACTTTCCAATTTATCATATTATTGACTTGATTCTTACACGTCTAAAATAACGTGAAAGCAATATCCGATTTAAAAAGATCAAGTTTGATCTGTTTGTTTTATACCCAACAAAAACCAAATCAATTTAATTACTTTATATCGGACTTTCCGATTTATCATTGCACACCTAAAAAGTAAACTAAACATGTATTTCTTACGACAAATAATATTTATATAACTATTCTATAACAATTTTAGAACAACTATATGGGTCTCTACCATATTCACGTTTTTTAAGCCTTTGATTAAAAAATGTATAGAAATAGTTTTTGAAGGAAACCCCAGTTATACCCCACTGATTTTGGGCACTTGATTTGTTTGTTTTGTTTTTATTATAATAAAAGCATAGAAATAGTTTTGGAAGAAATTGAGGGTAGTTTGGTAAGACCGAGGATGGGAAATGGTGTTCATTCCTGGCACTTGTTGAAACAAGTTGCGAGTTCCAACCTTTTTAAGGTGACCTCACAAAACGTGTTTCACTTCCATAATATAATTCCCAACAACACATTCATTTCTCTCTTCCTCTGATCTCTCTTTCTCTCTCTTTTGTATTGTGTTCTTGTGTTACACAGAAACTCAACTCAGCATCATCAGGTATAAAGAAGAGAAAGAGTGACAGAGAAAGAAGTGAAAAAAAAGCCTTACACTCTCTCTCTATATACATAACTTTCTCTCTCATTTTTGATACAGCAAAGCAGGACTCTTTCTCGCACTTCCATACCCATCATCATGATCTCCGCAACCAGATGCACCTTCCTGGTAATCCATTCTCTCTAAATCACAAAATAAATATGGCTTTTTTAAATATTCAACAAGTTTCTGGGCTATTTGTTCTTAAGCTAAAAATAATTAAAAATTATATTTTTCTTGTGAATTTTGATCAGATTAGCTGATTTATTCATCTGGGTATTGTTATTAACGTTCACAATTTTCTGGGCTATTTGTTTTTCAGCTAAAAATTATTATTATTTTTTTGTGAATTTTGATTAGATTAGTTGATTTATTTATCTATCTGGGTGTTGATAATTTGATGTTAATGTGTTTTGTTTATTATTAATTTTTTTCATTTTGGTGGAATTTATTATGAGCAGGGTAACTCAGGATTAGGTGGGAGTGGTAACATCTGTGGTGGACAGAGAAGGGGTTATGGACCTTGGAGAGTGACGTGTATGTCACCAATCAATGATAGAAATGGCAGTGTTGTTAATGTGATGGAGACACCTTTGAAAGAAATTAAAAAGGAGGCGGTGGTGGAAGATGTAGATGATAATCCGATCTCTGGTGGCGGTCCTCGCGATGTTTATGGCGAGGATAAGGCCACTGAGGATCACTTTGTGACTCCTTGGAGTGTTTCTGTTGCTAGGTGAGTGTGACACTCGTGATCTTGTGTTTTTACTTGGTAGTCCTTGATTTTGATCATACCATTATTTTCTTATGTTTTAACCCTTTGCTAGATTCATATTTGATCCTTGTTTACTGTGTTGTCTATGACATCCCCTCAATTGGTGTACCTGAAAATTTGAAATTTGATTGAAAAAGTTTTGTTGTTATGAATGAATGAAGATTTTGTTTTATTTAATTTAATAAAGGAGGATCTTGAATATGCTTGTTAGATGTCATGAGTGTAGTTTTTATGTTCACCTAATTTATATCGTCATATGTTTTGTTTGTGTTTTATATATGCTTGTAATAATTCACGTTACTTTTTTTGATATATTTTTCAACAGATTGAATCATTCATTTTTTATTTGAGCAGCTTCTTTAAATATCAAGAGTTCTGTATATATGTCCATGATCCATGTTCTTACATGTTGGTTGATTCTTGGTTTTTAGTGGTTATACATTGTTGCGAGATCCACACTTCAACAAAGGGTTGGCCTTCACTGAAAAAGAGAGGGATGCACACTACTTGCGTGGTCTTCTTCCGCCAACAACTATTCCTCAAGAAACTCAGGTGAGGAAAATGATCCAGCACATACGCCAATATCAAGTTCCGCTGCAGAGATACATGGCAATGATGGATCTTCAGGTGTGTCCCTGTCAACAATTTATGTCGTCCCTTTTTGAACATTGTCAAAATTGTCGCGTTCTTTGGTTTTTTGTTCATGCTTTTATTTATAAATTTGAAACTCGTCTTTAATGTAAAACCATATGTTGGTGGAAGTTAATTCACATGGCCTGATTGGCAATATTTTGAATTGAATACTAATGCTTTCACTTTTATATATTGTTGGTTGCAGGAGAGAAATGAACGTCTGTTTTATAAACTTCTCATTGATCACGTTGAAGAATTACTCCCAATTGTGTATACTCCAACTGTTGGTGAAGCTTGCCAGAAATACGGGGACATTTTTATGCGTCCACAGGGTCTTTATATAAGTTTGAAAGAGAAGTAAGTTTAATTGTGCCCGCTTGTTTATCCTCGTAGAATTTTTTGTTGCTGTTCACCTTTGATCAAGTCTTTAATCTATTCTTTGTATTGATTTTATTGTTTCTTTTTCTCTTGGGCGGTGTTTAAATTATAGGGGGAGGATTCAAGAAGTACTGAGAAATTGGCCTGAGAAGAACATTCAAGTCATAGTCGTAACTGACGGAGAACGGATCTTGGGTCTTGGGGATCTAGGTTGTCAGGTAATTTATATCATGCTTGTTCACGTTATTGATTTATGATAGTTAAATTGAATCACTAGATCTGATGTTGTAATCTCTCCTTTGACAACCTATTTTGTATTCTTAGGGAATGGGAATACCTGTGGGAAAACTTTCTTTATATACTGCACTAGGAGGAGTTCGTCCTTCAGCTGTAAGTATATTTCAGCTACATTGTAACTTGTTAACCCGTAAATTTTGCCTACTGTAAACTTACAATGATCTGATACTTTGTTTTTAAGTTACTGGTTGTGCATAGTGTAATCTTCATTTCATATTAAATCTTTAATGTTATCTGTAACAATCATTACAGTGCCTGCCTATTACTATTGATGTCGGGACAAACAATGAGAGGCTGCTCAATGATGAATTATATATCGGGCTAAAGCAAAGACGAGCAACTGGGCAGGAATATTCTGAACTCATGCACGAATTTATGACTGCAGTCAAGCAAACTTATGGTGAAAAAGTCTTAATTCAGGTATCAATCAGTATCAAAAGGCACAATTTATTTCCTGGCTTACCGGACTGTAATCTGTACTAATTCCATTTTTCCTGTTTTCTGTATCTGTTATATCACATAATTAGTTTGAAGACTTCGCGAACCACAATGCTTTTGATCTGCTTGAAAAATATAGATCAACACATCTGGTTTTCAACGACGATATTCAGGTAATAAATTGCTATCTTAAATATTGATTTCATGAATTTTGTTAACTTATGTACTCGTATCATAACTGTCTCTGACACTTTATCTACTTTGTTCCAGGGAACGGCATCAGTTGTTCTTGCTGGACTAGTTGCAGCTTTGAAATTGGTTGGGGGAAACTTAGCTGACCACAAATTCTTATTCCTTGGTGCCGGCGAGGTATGTCTTATTCCTTGACATAGCATTTTGAAACTTGTTAGATGTAGGTTTTTTAAAATCTTGGAGTAAAAACTGGCTGTTACATCCATTTACCCTGTGGCTTAAGTGTATTGTTTGGTGGTTGCAGGCGGGCACTGGAATTGCAGAGCTCATTGCACTTGAAACATCTAAACAGGTTGGTAGCTACTTTTAGGGTGGTGAGAGTATTGTGATTGAGCATTGCATGAGTAATTTAGATTTATTGAGAAACTACCGTCTTTGATGCAGACAAATGCCCCATTGGATGAAGTGCGCAAGAATATTTGGTTGGTGGACTCAAAGGGATTGATTGTCAGTTCCCGTAAAGAATCACTCCAACATTTCAAGAAGCCGTGGGCTCATGAACACGAACCTGTTAAAAACCTTCTTGATGCTGTTAATGTACGGTCAATCTTTCGGTTTATCACACCTTGATACATGCATATACACATCATAAGTTTTGGTTCTTACATTTTCAATGTTATATTTTCAGAAAATTAAGCCAACAGTGCTTATTGGAACATCGGGACAAGGAAGTGCGTTTACCAAAGAGGTGGTTGAGGCGATGGCCTCTATTAACGAGGTACTTAGTCAATCTACTCATCTACCTAGCTAGTATCTCCCATGCAATTTCATGTCTGAATAATTCAAGTAATGTTTTGTTTGATAATGCCTCTAGAAACCTATTATTCTTTCTCTTTCCAACCCAACGTCACAGTCCGAATGTACTGCTGAAGAAGCTTATACGTGGACACAGGTAATAGAACCGACTTGTATTTTTGCATTGAAATTTGAGCGCATTTTTGGATCAACACCGACTATTCTGCTTCATTTTTCTCAGGGACGTGCGATCTTTGCAAGTGGGAGCCCATTTTCACCGGTTGAATATAAGGGGAAAGTGTTTGTGCCTGGCCAGGTCTAAGCCCAAGATTTTTTTATTTAGCTTAGTATTTTTCATGTCAAATAAGGTCTAATTTGGATGTTTTGTTCATCAGGCAAATAATGCATACATATTCCCTGGGTTCGGCCTAGGTTTAATAATGTCCGGGACCATTCGTGTACATGATGACCTGCTTTTGGCTGCCTGTAAGTTCACAAGAGCTTTATTTAAAATATTAAATATTAAATTTAGTGCGTATAGAAAAATACATTTTATAAATAAGTCGAATAATAGAATTTATATTTGAATGGAACAGCTGAGGCATTGGCTGAACAAGTATCAGAAGAGAACTTTGAGAAGGGTTTGATATTCCCACCATTCACCAACATCAGAAAGATTTCAGCTCACATAGCTGCCAAAGTTGCTGCTAAAGCTTATGAACTTGGTGAGCTTTTACTTTTACCTTTCCTTTCTCAACTCCAGTACATGTTTTGCATCTTTGAAGGCATTTTGGAAAAATGATGAGTGCCCTGCGTGGATAAACAACTTAATTAAGTGCTTATCATACAAATCATACAAGTGTTTGTAGAAGTTATTTCTATAACAAAAGATAAAATAAAGTCAGATTGTTTTCATATAAACTATAATAAGTTGTTCTCATACGCTTTCTTGTTTGCATTTCTGTCAGGCTTGGCCACTCGTCTTCCACAGCCGAAAGATTTGGTGAAGTTTGCCGAGAGCTGTATGTATACCCCGGCCTACAGAAGCTACCGGTGATACAACAAGACAATAATATCCTCATTTTCTTATTTTCTTTTTCATGAAATAATTTTACTAGCAATTTTTTTATTTTTTATTTTCTTTTTCATGTTTTATTTTTACAAGTCATAATTGTATTGGGTGGGTTAGTAAGGAAATTAGGAAGGTGTAGTGGTAGTTGGACTACTAAGGGTAGCTTGATAAGTTATGCTAAAAAATAGTATTCTTTTCTATTTGTGTGACGGTATTCAAATTTAGAAATGGAATCATTTTAAACAATCACTTTCATATGTCATATTACATACTACAATCTACATAGTATATGTTTGAATTGAAAATTGACCGATTCAATATTGATTTCTGCTCTTCCCCCTGCACTTTTCTCTTGCACCCTGCAACCTTGCCGAAAATGCCCTTGCATTAGTTAACTAACGCAAGTGTAAAATTAACATGACTTAATTTTTACACATGCGTGACTTAAGTCACGTTGCATGAGTTAACTCACGCTAGAATTAACACCTGCGTGGGTTAACTCACGCTTGTTTTCAAATTTTCAAATACAATGTTTTTTGAGGCCATATGTGTTTTGAGTGTAACCAACGGGGGAGGGAGATCAAGTCAACCTGAGCATGTGAATATGCACTCATTCAAACACAAACTTCGATGGATTTGATGAATTTATTTTGCAACAATCATTTTATGTTCTTGTAGTGACATCACACATAATAATATTTGTTATAAACCATGTGATTAGGTAGGTTAGGAAGTATCTTACACAAGTCCCTTTTCTCTTTAATTATGATTCCTTTCCATTTCCATTGTGCAATTAGTGGGGTTCATGTCATGAAACAATTATGATTCCTTTTCCATTGTGCAATTGTATTTGAAATTTTAAAAACAACGGGAGTTAGTTTACGCAGCGTGACTTAAGTCATGCACGTGTAAAAATTAAGTCTTTCACATGCGTGACTTCTTAAGTCACGCAGGGGTATTTTGGAAAATTCATCTGGACGCGAGTGTTTTGTGCAGGGTGAGAGAAATCTTGTGTTTGTTTCATTTTATCATAATCTAATGGATTTGATGGATATATCTTATTTATAATCATGTGACCTCATCTTTTTTTGACCATTCTCAAAATATTAACATTTTTCTTTTTTTTACCCAATCAATATTTACCTTTAATAAACACTAATTAATATTTTGAAAATCAATTAAGATTCTAATAATATATCTAATGGACGGTGAATTATTTTCCTCTTACGAACAAGTATTTGACTTGTGGGAAAATGGGAATGGCTTTGAGCGCCGTTTTGTATGTTTGACGTTCGTGATAGCAAGTTGGGCACTTCTGAATTCAAAGAAAAATGGAAAAACAATACTACACCACTTATGGATTATGAAACTCATTTCGTACGGATGATGAATTACAAAAGAAAAATTAAAAAAAATTAAGAACGTTTCGTAACAGTTTTTCTTTAATAATGCAAATTTTATTAATAAGCTGTGCTAAAGGCTGAAATGAGTATTTTATAGATAAAAAGCCAGCACTATGGTCAAACAAAAAAACTCCCAAAGAAAACAAAAGGCTGCAGAAGGTCACAGCAAGAGGCCAAGAGCAGCCAAAGAGGACGAAATAAGGAATGCCCCAGCTTAGATGATCTTGCCTGATTTAAAACTTCCCACGGATTTGCTCCCTTCTCATCAAGTTTGTCAATAAATTGATAGAAGGGGGTAGGAGAACGGAGAAGGAACAACGGTGAAGGAGCATACAGTATTGTATTTGAGGAGGCGCCGCACAAAGGATCTTGAGAAACGAATCATGGCGGTGGTGGTGGAAGATTTTTTGGGTTTGGGTTATTTTTTTTACTTGGAAGGTTGGGTTTAGGGTTTTTGATAAAAAAAACAATTAAAATGTTAAATCTATTTATTAATTTTGTTAGTCTGCAGCAACTTAACATAATCATTTCCCTCTAAAATCCTGTATTAAGGTTAGCAACAATTTAGAGTCCGTTTGTTATAGCTTTTTTAAGGCAAAAATCACTTTTTTCAAACAAATAATCACTTTTAAGAGTTTTGCATCCGTTTGTTACAGATTTTTAAAAAAATCATAATCTAAAAAAAATCTAAAAACAACTTCAAATAAGAAACTGTTAGGAGCAGCTTCTAAAAAAATAGATTTTTGTTAGAGGAGAGAGAAAATATGATTTAAAAGATTAAACTAATTTTGTAACAAAAAATCCCTTTTATATAGTTGTATCCAAACAAACTAGATTATTTGTTTAAAAAAAGTGATTTTTGTTACGGCAAACAAATGTAAAATAGATTCTGATTTTTCGCAAAATCTCTAAAATATAATCTCTAAATTATTTTATGTCAAAATCACTTTTATTTTAATCTGTAACAAACGGGCCCTTAACCTAACAAATTCCATCTAAAAACAGCACACTAATTTAACCTAACAAATTTTCTCTAAAATGCAGCAATCATTAATATTTCTCCTCACTGCTGAGCTTTTCATTCCTATCTTGTGTCATCGTTTGTATATATCTATTGTTTATGTATATTTTTTTGACAAGTTGTTGTACACTTATTTAATACGTTTACAAACATAATACCATAATTTCCATGCAAACTCGGTAATGTCATGTCTTTTGAACTTAATCTGAATTTTGTTTCGCTCAAAACCTTATTATGCTGTTAGTCTTTTTTTCCTATGCATACTTTTATTATTTCTTTCTTTGCAAGCAAAGTTGTGCAAATGTGAATGAATTTTGAGGTGAGAATCACCTTTCCTTGGATCGGATTGCATATAGAGGAAGGGGAAGTGATTCTGCAACAGTACTTCGTGGTTTTTTTTATCACCTGTTCTTTTTCACTGTTACCAGTTATATATTGCATTTTATTATTTGTATGTCAATCCCTTAACAATAAACCCGTGCGACGCACGAGTCAACAATCTAGTTAATTTTATTAGGTCTGCAACAACTAAACCTAATATTTTTCCTCCTAATACTAACCCTAACAATTTTTTCCTTTATTTTGGTTAATACTAATCCCAAAACCCTAACAATTTTGTACTCATCTTCTCTGTCAACAATCTCAACAAAATACCCTAATATTTCTCCTTCACACGCTCCTCTATACTGCTTCCATCACATGCTACTTTTTCTTTTTTTGTCTATTCAGTTTTTCCTTCTTCA